>Ga0208696_1000075_pt1 | contig 84171 bp, 81 predicted proteins | sample Sb_taG_9_FD_187711 | JGI IMG/M metagenome (GOLD analysis project Ga0208696, IMG submission 187711) | Peat soil microbial communities from Weissenstadt, Germany - Sb_50d_b_LC metaG (SPAdes) (version 2) | ecosystem: Environmental > Terrestrial > Soil > Wetlands > Peat | place: Germany... | reverse complement strand
GAAGACCTCCGCCAAGATCGTCCCGGCCGCCGCGGCCAGCGCCTCGCCGAGCGCGTCCGCGAGCGCCAAGGCCAGCGCGTCCGCCAGCGCCACCGCGAGCCCGAGCCCGAGCCCCAGTGCGAGCTCGACCGCCACTTCTGCGATCTCGTCGTGCACCAAGAACAGCCCGGTCCTGGGCACCAACACGGCCGGGAACCCGTGCCTGGTCACCAGCAAGAGCGCGCTCGCGCTCTTCAACAACCCCAAGCTGACCTGCGCGCCAGGCGATACCGACGCCTGGAAGACCGTAGCCGGTTACGCCAGCACCACCCCCTACAACAACCCGGACGAGCAGGTGGTGGCCTGCGGCACCAACGGAAGCGGCCAGTGGGGCAAGTACCTGCTTGACGTGTCCAAAGTCCAGGGCACGGAGGTCACCTCGGCCACCGCGGCGCTGTCCACGACCTCCAACCAGTGGCAGGTCAACCTGACGCTGAACAGCAAGGGTGCCGCGGCCTTCAGCACGCTCACCTCCGACATGTACACCAAGTACTACTCCGCCGGGCAGGCCGGCGACGAGAACTCCGCCGTCCTTAACCAGCTGGCGGTCGCCCTGGACGGCAACGTCGTGACAGCGCCTGCCATCCAGAGCGCCATCCCCGGCGGGAACGCCCAGATCACCGGCACCTTCACCCAGGCGCAGGCCACGCAGCTGCAGAACGAGCTGAAGTACGGCTCGGTGCCGCTGGACCTCAAGCCCCTCTACGTGACCTCGGTCTCGGCCCAGGTGGGCCGGAACCAGCTGGACGCCGGCCTGATCGCGGCCGGCATCGGGCTGCTTCTCGTGGTGGTGTACTCCTTCTTCTATTACCGCGGCCTCGGCATCGTGTCCGTCTCGAGCCTGCTCATCGCGGGGCTCATCACGTTCCTTGCGGTCGTCCTGCTTTCCAAGTACCAGAACTTCAAGCTCGAGCTTTCCGGGATCGCGGGCCTGATCGTGGCCATCGGCATCACCGCGGACTCGTTCGTCGTCTTCTTCGAGCGATTGCGCGACGAGGTACGCGAGGGCAAGCAGTTGCGCCCGGCGGTCGAGTCCGGCTGGAAGCGCGCCAGGCGCACGATCCTGGTGTCCGACACGGTGTCGTTCCTCGCCGCTCTGCTGCTGTATTACTTCGCCATCGGCGAGGTCAAGGGCTTCGCCTACACCCTCGGCCTGACCACGCTGATCGACATCGTGGTGGTGTTCTTGTTCACCAAGCCGATGGTGACGATCCTGGCCGGGACGAAGTTCTTCGGCAACGGCCACCCGCTGTCCGGTCTCGACCCGGCCCGGCTCGGCGCGAAGACGCCGTGGCGGTCCTCGGTGCGCCGCAACCCGGTCAGGCGCAGCCCTGATCCCGCGACGCGCAGCACGGCGTCTCGAAACACGGGGGGTTCATGATGTCGCGCCTGGGTCAGATCGGCGGCAAGCTTTACCGCGGCGAGGTGTCGATCAACTTCGTCGGCAGGCAGCGCCTGTGGTACGCGATCTCCGGGTTGATCCTGGTCATCAGCATCGTGGCGCTGCTGGTCCGCGGCCTGGACTTCAGCGTCGAGTTCAAGGGCGGGGCGGTCTTCACCTTCCCCGCCCCTTCCGCGTCGCTCAGCCAGGTGCAGAACACCGTCAGCGACGGCGGCGTCAGCGGCGCGGTCGTGCAGCAGGTTCACGGCCAGACGAGCGGCTGGCAGGTTCAGACCAAGGCGCTGACCGGCCCGGAGACCGTCGCGCTCGAGAACGCGCTGTCCAGCAAGCTCGGCGTGAACACGAATAACATCAGCGTCACCACCGTCGGCCCAAGCTGGGGCAGCCAGATCACCGGCAAGGCGCTGGAGGCGCTGATCGCCTTCCTGATCGTGATCGTGCTGTACCTGTCGATCGCCTTCGAGTGGAAGATGGCCATAGCGGCGTTCATCGCCCTGCTGCACGACCTCGTGATCGCCACCGGCATCTACGCACTGGCCGGTTTCCAGGTCAGCCCCGCGACCGTCATCGGCCTGCTGACCATCCTCGGCTACTCGCTGTACGACACCGTGGTGGTCTTCGACAAGGTACGGGAGAACACCGCCGGCCTGCTCGGCGGGGCCCGGACCACCTACAGCCAGGCGGCGAACCTGGCCCTGAACCAGACCCTGGTCAGATCGATCAACACCTCGCTGATCGCGCTGCTGCCCGTCACCGCGATCCTGGTCGTCGCGACCGCCCTGCTCGGCGCCAATAACGAGCTCGAGGAACTCGCGCTCGTGCTGTTCGTCGGCATGCTGTCCGGCACGTACTCCTCGATCTTCATCGCCACCCCGGTGCTGGCGGACCTGAAGGAGCGCGAGCCGCAGTACCAGGCGCTGACCAAGCGGGTGGCCGTGCGCGCCTCCGGCGGCCGCGCGGCCAAGCGGGCCGTGGCGAAAGCCCAATCCGGCACCCGCACCCGTCCCGGCGCGGCAGCCGCCGGGCTTTCGCCCGCGCAGCTCGCCGAGGAGGAGCCGGACGACGCCGACTTCACCGACGAGGCCGCCCCGCCCGCGGACGAACTGACCGCGGACGAGCTGACCGCCACCGCGTCGCGGGCCCCCGGCGCGCCGGCCGGCCGCGGCACGGCGGGCGCCGTCCGTCCGGGGCCGCGGCAGCAGCCGCGCCGGAGCGGTGGCAGCTCGGCGCGGCATCGTCCGGCCGGCAAGAAGAAGCGGCGCTAGCCGATGACCGCTCCGGCCGGTGATGAGCTGTCCCAGCTCATCACGACCCTCGTCCGTGACATCCCGGACTACCCGCAGCGCGGCGTGGTCTTCAAGGACATCACCCCGTTGCTCGCCGACGGGCAGGCGTTCAGCGCGGTGGTGGAAGCCCTGGCCGCTGTGTACGGGCCGGTGGACAAGGTGGCGGGCATCGAGGCGCGTGGCTTCATCCTGGCCGCCCCGGTGGCGTGCCGCCTCGGTGCCGGCTTCGTGCCGATCCGCAAGAAGGGCAAGCTGCCCGGCGTCACGTTCGCGCAGGACTACGACCTCGAGTACGGCACCGCGACCATCGAGGTGCTGACCGACGCGTTCGAACCTGATGATCGTGTCCTTGTCATCGACGACGTGCTGGCCACCGGCGGCACCGCCCGGGCCACCGCCGACCTGGTGCACCGCACCGGCGCCCAGGTGGCCGGCCTCGCCGTGCTGCTCGAGCTGTCCTTCCTGAACGGCCGCGCCAAGCTGCCCGACCTCCCGGTCAGCGCCCTGCTCACCGTCTAGGTGGGGCCCGGTCAGATCGGCAGGGTCAGATCGGCCGGGAATCGCATGCATGCCATCAGGCGTTTAAACCGTCCAAGTAGACTGATGGCTTGGCAGATGTGAGGAGCGCGAGTGGCCGGTGAGGTAATCACGACCGGCACGAGGGCTGCCGACCCTGCCCGGACGGACGCGCAGCAGGGTACGGCCCTGGACGCGGAACAGGCCGAGGCGGCGGTAGCGGCGGGCGTGCCTGGCCGGCGCGCGCTCAACGGCGACTCAAGAGCCCCGCAGGCCGCGCCAGAGCAGGCCACGCCAGAGCAGGCCACGTCAGAGCAGGCCACCACGCCGGCGAGCCCGGTCCCGGCTTCGGCCGCCCGCACGGCGCGAGGCTCCGGGACGCGGGGCTCCGGGATCGGCACTGCCCGGGCTCAGCGGGCCAGGGCGGCGGCCGCGCAGAGCCCGCCCGCTGATGCGGCGGCGCCCGGCGTGGGCGTGCGTCGGCGGCTGGCGCGGCTCGGGGCGCAGCGGGGCGCGGGCATCAACCCGGTCCTTGAGCCGCTCATCAAGACCGTGCGCGGGACGCACCCGAAGGCAGACGTCCGGCTTATCGAGCGGGCCTACGAATCGGCCGCCTACTGGCACCGGGACCAGAAGCGGCGCAGCGGCGACCCGTACATCACCCACCCGCTCGCGGTGGCGACCATTCTGGCCGAGCTCGGCATGAACACCGAGACGATCTGCGCCGCGCTGCTGCACGACACGGTGGAAGACACCCCGTACACGCTGACCGAGCTGCGCGGTGAGTTCGGCGAGGACGTCGCCGCGCTGGTGGACGGCGTGACCAAGCTGGACAAGGTCAAGTACGGCGAGTCGGCCGAGGCCGAGACCGTCCGCAAGATGGTCGTCGCGATGTCCCGCGACATCCGTGTGCTGGTCATCAAGCTGGCCGACCGGCTGCACAACATGCGGACGCTGCGGTACCTGCCCAGGGAGAAGCAGGAGCGGAAATCCCGGGAGGTCCTGGAGATCTTCGCCCCGCTCGCCCACCGGCTCGGCATGACCAAGGTGAAATGGGAGCTTGAGGACCTCGCCTTCGCGACGCTGTACCCCAAGCGGTTCGACGAGATCGTCCGCCTGGTGTCCGCCCGGGCGCCGCGGCGCGAGGCCTTCCTGCAGGAAGTGATCCAGGACGTGTCCGCCGACCTGCGTGACGCGAAGATCACCCAGCAAGTCACCGGCCGTCCCAAGCATTACTACTCGATCTACCAGAAGATGATCGCCAAGGAAACCGGCTTCGACGACATCTACGACCTGGTGGGCATCCGCGTCCTCGTCGATTCGGTCAAGGACTGCTACGCGGCGCTCGGCATCATCCACGCGCGGTGGAATCCCGTCCCCGGGCGGTTCAAGGACTACATCGCGATGCCGAAGTTCAACATGTACCAGTCGCTGCACACCACGGTGATCGGGCCGGGCGGCAAGCCGGTGGAGCTGCAGATCCGGACCTGGGACATGCACCGCCGGGCGGAGTACGGCGTCGCGGCGCACTGGAAGTACAAGGAAGAGACGGTCTTCGGCCGGTCCAAGGAAACCAAGGACGACGCCCAGGAAATGGCCTGGCTCAGGCAGCTTGTCGACTGGCAGCGCGAGACCGAGGACCCGGCCGAGTTCCTCGAGTCGCTCCGCTTCGACCTCGCCGCGGCCGAGGTCTACGTGTTCACCCCCCGCGGCGAGGTCGTGGCGCTGCCGCAGGGTTCGACGCCGGTGGACTTCGCCTACGCCATCCACACCGAGGTGGGGCACCGGACGGTCGGCGCCCGCGTCAACGGGCGCCTGGTGGCGCTGGAGTCCGCCCTGGACAACGGCGACACCGTGGAGATCTTCACCTCCAAGGCGCCCGAGGCCGGGCCGAGCCGCGACTGGCTCAAGTTCGTGCAGAGCCCCCGGGCCAGGAACAAGATCCGGCAGTGGTTCTCCAAGGAGCGCAGGGAAGCCGCGGTCGACGCGGGCAAGGACCAGATCGCGCGAGCGATGCGCAAGCAGGGCCTGCCGCTGCAGCGGCTCGCCGCCGCCGACAGCCTGCTCAACCTGGCCCGTGACCTGCACTACACCGACGTGTCCGCGCTGTACGCGGCGGTCGGCGAAGGCCGGGTCAGCGCCCAGTCCGTGGTCGAGAAGCTGGTCAGGTCGGTCGGCGGGCTGGCCGGCGCGCAGGAGGACCTGGCCGAGACCACGACGCCGACCAAGGCGCCGCAGCCCAGGACGTCCGGCGATTCCGGCGTCGAGGTCAATGGCGCGCCGGACGTGTGGGTCCGGCTGTCTCGCTGCTGTACCCCGGTGCCGGGCGATGAGATCATCGGTTTCGTCACCCACGGCCACGGCGTCTCCGTCCACCGGGTCGACTGCGTGAACCTGGCTCACCTGTCCGACACCCAGCGGGAGCGGATGGTCGATGTCCACTGGGCGCCGACCGACGGCTCGGTCTTCCTGGTAGCCATCCAGGTCGAGGCGCTCGACCGGACGCGGCTGCTTTCCGACGTGACCCGGGTGCTGTCTGACCAGCACGTGAACATCTTGTCCGCCACGGTGACGACCAGCCGGGACCGGGTGGCGTTCAGCCGGTTCACGTTCGAGATGGGCGATCCCAAGCACCTCGGCCACGTACTGCGCGCCGTCCGCGCCATCGACGGCGTCTACGACGTCTACCGGGTGACGAGCTGACAAGGGGGGTCTGGGGGGATGGGTCCCCCCAGGAGCGGGGGGGTCTGGGGGGTCGTCCCCCCGAGGATTAACTGCTGAATTCCGCCAGCGTGTGCTCGGCTTCCTCAAGCCAGGCCCGGCGGGCGGTCAGGGCTTCCTCGGCAGTCTGCGCGGCCCTGGCGTCGCCGCGGTCGCGGGCCTGGGCCAGCTGCTGCTCGAGCTGCGCGATGGTCGAGCGGAGCTGGGCCACGGTGCCCTCGGCCCGGGCCAGCGCCTCCGGGTTGGAGCGGCGCCACTGGGCTTCCTCCGCCTTGCGTACCGCGTCCTCGACCCGCCGCAGCCCTGACTCCAGGTGCTCGCGCGAGTCCCTCGGTATCGCCCCGATCTGCTCCCAGCGCTCCTGGATGCCACGCAGCGCGGACCTGGCCGCGCGGATGTCGGTCACCGGCAGCAGCGCCTGAGCCTGATCGAGCAGCTGCTGCTTGGCCTCGGCGTGCTCGCGCAGCGCGGCGTCCTTGGCCGAGAACACCTCGGCGCGCGCGGTAAAGAACTTGTCCTGAGCCGCCCGGAACCGCTTCCACAGCTCCGCCTCGGCGTCCCTGTCGGCTCGTCCGGCCGCCTTCCACTGGCGCATCAGCTCGCGGAACGCGCTAGTGGTCGGGCCCCAGTCGGTGGACCCGGACAGCGCCTCGGCGTCGGCGCACAGCTTCTCCTTGCGCACCTTGACGTCCTCGCGTTCGGCCTCCAGGGTGGCGAAGTACGCCTTGCGCCGCTTGGTGAACGCGTTGCGCGCCGCAGACAGCCGCTTCCACAGCACGGCCTCGACGGCCCGCTCGGCGTGCGGGGCCGCCTTCCACTCATCCAGCAGCTCGCGCATCCGCTCGCCGCTGCTCTTCCAGTGCGTGGCCTCGGCGGCGATCTGCTCAGCCTCGGCGACGATCCGCTCCTTGATCTCCTTGGCCTGCTCGCGCGCGTGCTCCCGGGCCGCCTTGGCCTCCTCGCGCCGCTGGCCGACGTCCTCGGTCAGCCGCTCCAGGCGCGCGCGGAGCCCGTCGAGATCACCGAGCGCGTTGGCGTCGGTGATGGTGCGCGCCAGTCGCTGGACGCTGGCCGAGGCCTGGGCGGGGGCCATGTCGGTGGCCGCGATCCGCTGCTCGAGCAAGACCACTTCGGTCTCAAGCGCCTCGTATTTGCGCTGGAAGAAGGCGATCGCCTCCTCCGGGCTCCCCGCCTGCCACGAGCCGATCACCCGCTCGCCGTCGGCGGTACGGACATAGACCGTCCCGTCGGCGTCTACCCGGCCCCACGGATGGTAGGCGGTGGTCACGGCGAACCTCCTGCGTTGTCGTGCTCGTATCAGGTTTTCTTGATCGTCACGCTGTCAATGATGACCTTCTTCTTAGGGGCGCCGCCGCCAGCGGATGCATACTGACACGAGTATCCATCCTTAGCCACATTCTGGACGATACCGAGTCCAGACGACACCGTGGCGAAGGGTGTATAGGACGCTGTCAGCCCGGATGTGCTGTCCTTGTACACGATGAAGAACTGGCTGCCGTTAGAAGTTGCCGTGCCTTCGTTAGCCATCGCCACCGTTCCCGCCGGGTATTTGGCACCGGTGAGGTTCTCACTGGCGAAATCGTAACCCGGCGTCCCGGCACCGATATTGCTGGTCGTGCTGCAGGTCAGCTTGGTGGTAGCGGTGGCGGTGGGGTCACCGCACTGCAGGACGTAGATGCCGCTGGTCACCAGCCGGTGGCACTGGGTGTTGTTGAAGTAGCCCGCTTCGGCCAGGTGTACGAAGGAGTTGACGGTGCACGTGGCCTTGCTGTTGAGCAGGTCGAACGTGATCTTGCCGAGGTTGGTGTTGATCGTGGCCTGGTAGCTGGCCGTGTAGTCGGGCGTGGCCGGCGGGAAGCTCACCTTGCGCGCCACCGGCGTAGCAGCCGTGTAGCTGCAGTGATGCGCAGGCTCGGCCACGGCCGTCGCGGTGGCGGTGGGCGAGGGGGTCGCCGATTTCGATGCCGAGGCCGCCGGATGCTTGGCGCTCCCGCCGGGGAGGAAGACCACGAGCAGGGAGGCGACGAGCGCCGCGGCGAGCACCGCGCCGGCCCCGATCAGCCCGCGCCTGCGCATCTGGCGCTGCCTGGCGAGCCGCTGCTCCTGCTGGCGGCGGTGCCTTTCCCTGGCTATCCTGCGCTGGCGTTCGTTCTTACCCGCCACCGGTTGCGTCCTCCTTGGCCTGTCGCACTATCCGGCTACCGCAGGTATTCACGGGAGGCAGGCCTACGAACCCGATGCATACCTCTGATCCCGAAACATGGGCAGCGCAGGGCGCCGGGAGGGCCGACCCCCCGGAACCCCCCGCAATATTCGCGATCGTTCGCGAATCGTACCTGCCAGATGCCCGGACCGGTACCCTTCGTTATCGGTTCGCGGCCATGCGGGTTCCCTCGGTAGCCTGAGACACCGTACCGTGAGAAAGGACGGTTGTGCTCGTCGCAGGGTTCCCGGCCGGCGCGTTTGCGGCCAACTGTTATGTAGTCGCGTCCGCGCCCGGCGCCGAGTGCGTGATCATCGACCCGGGGCAGGACGCCGAGCGGGGTATCGACGAACTCCTGGCCGAGCACCGGCTCAAGCCCGCCGCGGTCCTGCTTACCCACGGCCATATCGACCACGTCTGGTCGGTTGCCCCCGTCTGCGGCGCGAAAGGCATCCCCGCCTACATCCACCCGGACGACCGCGCATTGCTCAGCGATCCAGCCAAGGGTTTCCCGCTCGGAACGGGACAGCAACTGTTCGGCGGCCTGGAATTCACCGAACCCGACGATGTAAAAGAACTGGCCGACGGGATGACTTTGAGCCTTGTGGGGCTCGAGATCGTCGTGAACCACGCGCCCGGGCACACCGAGGGATCCGTGACATTCCGGCTGCCATTGGACTCGCCGATTACAGCACAAGGTAAAAGCAAAATCGACGGTGGCGTATTGTTCTCTGGTGACTTGCTGTTCGCCGGGTCGATCGGGCGGACCGACCTGCCCGGCGGGGACTACCCGACGATCTTGCGCAGCCTGGCGCGGGTCTGCCTGAGCCTGCCGGACGAGACCGTGGTGCTGTCCGGGCACGGGCCCCAGACGACCATCGGCACCGAACGCCGGGCGAACCCGTTCCTGGCGGGCCTGAAGCCGGCGTCGGGACCCAGCCGGGGCCTGTGACCAGGGGCCGGGGCGCGCAGCCAGGTCCGTTCGGATAAAAAGGTCTGCACGAAATGAGCAGCGGCACGTCGGGGACGCAAAGCTGCGACAGGAGAGGGGCAGGGCTCGATGATCCGCACCCATGAGGCGGGGACGCTGCGGGCGTCGCACGCCGGGGAGCACGTGGTGCTGGCCGGCTGGGTGGCGCGGCGCAGGGACCACGGCGGCGTGGTCTTCATCGACCTGCGAGACGCGAGTGGCGTGGTGCAGGTGGTGTGGCGCGGTGAGGAGGCCACAGCGCACGAGCTGAGGGCCGAGTTCTGCGTGCTGGTGACGGGGACGGTTCGCGCCCGCCCGGCCGGGAACGAGAACCCCGAGCTGCCCACCGGCGAGATCGAGGTCGTCGCGGACGAGGTCGAGGTGCTCAGCCAGGCCGACCCGCTGCCGTTCCCGGTCGAGGGCTCCGCCGAGGTCAGCGAGGACGTCCGGCTCAAGTACCGCTACCTGGACATCAGGCGCGACGACACCGCGCGGGCGCTGCGGGCCCGGTCCCAGGCCGCCTACCTGCTCTCCGACGTGATGCGCGAGCACCGGTTCGTGAACGTGGAGACGCCCTACCTGACCAGGTCCACTCCGGAGGGCGCGCGCGACTTCCTGGTCCCGGTGCGGCTGCGTCCCGGCAACTGGTACGCGCTGCCGCAGTCGCCTCAGCTGTTCAAGCAGCTGCTCATGGTCGGCGGTCTTGAGCGGTACTATCAGCTGGCCCGGTGCTTCAGGGACGAGGACTTCCGCAAGGACCGGCAGCCCGAGTTCACCCAGATCGACATCGAGATGTCGTTCGTGACCCGCGATGACGTCATTGCCGTGGCCGAGGATATCGTGACGCGGCTCTGGTCCGACCTGGCCGGCTACCAGGTGCCCACCCCGCTGCCCCGGATGACCTACTCCGACGCGATGGCGCGGTACGGCTCGGACAAGCCCGACCTGCGCTTCGGCGTCGAGCTCACCGACCTGAGCGAGTACTTCGCCGGGACGGAGTTCCGCGTGTTCCAGGCGGAATACGTGGGCGCCGTGGTGATGCCCGGCGGTGCCGCGCAGTCCCGGCGCGAGCTTGACGGCTGGCAGGAGTGGGCTAGGTCCCGCGGGGCACGCGGCCTTGCCTACGCGCTGATCGGCCCGGACGGCGAGATCACCGGCCCGGTGGCCAAGAACCTGTCCGAGGCGGAGAGGTCCGGGCTGGCCGCTGCCGTCGGCGCCGCCCCGGGCGACGCCGTGTTCTTCGCGGCCGGGCCGGCGACGGCGGCCAGGGAACTGCTCGGCGCGGCCCGGCTGGAGATCGGCCAGAAGTGCGGCCTGATCGACGAGTCGGCCTGGTCGTTCCTGTGGGTCGTGGACGCGCCGATGTTTGAGGAGGACGGCGCGGGCGGCTGGACGTCGGTGCACCACCCGTTTACCGCGCCGCTGCCCGAGTGGGCGGACAAGTTCGCCGCCGAACCCGGCGGCGCGCTGGCCGACGCGTACGACATCGTGTGCAATGGTTACGAGATCGGCGGCGGGTCGATCCGTATTCACAAGTCCCCGATGCAGCAGGCCGTGTTCGACGTGATCGGGCTGTCCCCGGAGGAAGCCCGCTCGCAGTTCGGCTTCCTGCTCGACGCGTTCAAGTACGGGCCGCCGCCGCACGGCGGGATCGCGTTCGGCTGGGACCGGGTGGTGATGCTGCTCGCCGGGGCGGCCAGCATCCGCGACGTGATCGCCTTCCCCAAGGCGGCCTCCGGCCTCGACCCGCTCACCGGCGCCCCCACCCCTATCACCCCCGCCCAGCGCCGCGAAGCCGGCATCGACGCAGTCCCGGCCACCCCCGCCCCCGCGCCCGCGGCCCCCTAGCGTGGTATAGCTCGACATCCGGCGCGCTGCGCGGGCGGGGATAAGGTCGAAGGATGGCCAGAGCAGTGAGGGGGGATGGGGAGGCGGGCGGGCAGTCCGAGAGCCTGTTCGACGAAGCGGAAGCGACAGCGGCCGAGGCGGCCGCTCCGCTCGCGGTCCGGATGCGGCCGCGAACCCTGGACGAGGTGATCGGTCAGCGGCACCTGACCGGTGCGGGGACGCCGTTCCGCAAGCTGATCGACAATGACGCGCCGATGTCGCTCCTGCTCTGGGGCCCGCCGGGCACCGGCAAGACCACGCTGGCCTACGTGGTCAGCCAAGTGACCAAGCGCCGCTTCGTCGAGCTTTCCGCGGTCAGCGCCGGGGTCAAGGACGTGCGTGCCGCGGTCGACGGCGCCCGGCGCACGCTGGGCATGAGCGGCGCGCAGACCGTGCTGTTCGTCGACGAGGTGCATCGGTTCTCCAAGACCCAGCAGGACGCGCTGTTGCCCGCGGTGGAGAACCGGTGGGTGTCGTTCATCGGCGCGACCACGGAGAACCCGTTCTTCTCCGTGGTGTCCCCGCTGCTGTCCCGGTCGCTGCTGCTCACCCTGCAGCCGCTGTCCGACGACGACGTCCGGGAGGTTATCAGCCGCGCGCTGGCCGACCCGCGCGGGCTCGGCGGCGCCGTCACGCTCGATGACGAGGCCGCCGATCACCTGGTCCGGCTGGCCGGCGGTGACGCGCGGCGCGCGCTCACCTACCTGGAGGCGGCCGCCCTCGGGCTGTCAAAAGGCGGCCGGATCGACGTGCAGGCGCTGGAGCGCGCGGTGGACCGGGCCGCGGTCCGCTACGACCGCGACGGCGACCAGCACTACGACGTGATCAGCGCGTTCATCAAGTCCATGCGGGGCAGCGACGTGGACGCGGCGCTGCACTACCTGGCCCGGATGATCGAGGCGGGGGAGGACCCGCGGTTCATCGCCCGGCGGCTGATCGTGCACGCCAGCGAGGATGTCGGGATGGCCGACCCCACCGCGCTGCAGGCCGCCGTCGCCGCGGCCCAGGCGGTGGAGTTCGTCGGGCTGCCCGAGGCGCGGATCAACCTCGCTCAGGCCGTGATCCACATCTCGCTGGCGCCCAAGTCCAACGCGGTCATCAAGGCCATCGGGGCGGCCGACGCGGACGTCCGGGCCGGGCTGGTCGGCGCCGTGCCTGCGCACCTGCGCGACGCGCACTATCCTGGGGCGGGCAAGGTCGGCCACGGTGAGGGCTACCGGTACCCGCACGACTTCGATGACGGCATCGTCCCGCAGCGCTATGCCCCCGACTCGGTGGCAGACCGCAGGTATTACGAGCCCTCACAGCATGGCCTGGAGGCCCGGATCGCCGAACGCGCCGAGCGCATCAGGGCCATCCTCGACAAGACCGAGAAGGAGCAGCCATGACACGGACAGACCCGGCATGAATGCCGCGGAGCTTGCCGCGCTGATCGCCGCCGTGTTCTGGGCGCTGCTGGTCTGCGTCGGCGTGTTCGTCCTGTTCCGGCTGGGCCGGCTGCTATCCGAGAGCAGCAAGCTGGTCGCCGACGTGCGCGAGCGCGGCGACGTGCTGCTGCAGCGCGCGCAGGCGGCCGTGGACGGGGCGCAGGCCGCCGTGGACCGGGCCGGGCGCCAGCTCGACCAGTCCGAATCGGTCACGGCCAGCATGGACGAACTCGGCGCCGGGATGACCGAACTGGCCGGCCAGGTCTCGGCGCTGGCCGGGCTCGGTCGCGCGATCGCGGGCGGCCCGGTGGGCCGGATGGGCGCGCTCGCCTACGGGGTGCGTCACGCCGTGAACCTGCGCCGGACGCCGAAAGCCGCGCTTTCCGGCCGCGTGGTGGAACGCGGCGAGCTGACCGGAGGGAAGGCGGCACGATGATCCGCAGGGGTTTCTGGCTCACCGCCGGCGCGGTAACCGGCATCTATGGCTACCGGCGTGTCTCCGCCGTCGGCCGGCGCCTGTCTGCCAGCCTTACCCCCGGGGCCAGCCTTACCCCGGGGGCCAGCGTGAAGCCCCGGGTCCAGTTGGCTCGTACGGGAGCGTTGCGCCTGGCCAGGCAGACTTACCGCTTCACCCGCGACGTACGGGAGGGCATGGAGCTTTATAGGCTTACGCATTCCGCGCCCGCAGGCTCTACCCTCTCAACAGACCACACCCTCTCAACAGACCATACTGACCACGACGCTCAACCCAAGGATGGCCACTGATGGAGTCGGCAGAGATCGCCCGCCGCTTCCTTGCGTACTTCAAGCAGCAGGGGCACGAGATCGTGCCCTCGGCCTCCTTGGTCGCCGACGACCCCACGGTGCTGTTCGTCATCGCGGGCATGCAGCCGTTCAAGCCGTACCTGCTCGGCCAGCGGACGCCGCTGTACCGGCGGGTGGCCGACGTGCAGAAGTGCGTGCGGACGCTGGACATCGAAGAGGTCGGCAAGACCACCAGGCACGCCACGTTCTTCCAGATGCTGGGGAACTGGTCGTTCGGCGATTACTTCAAACAGGGCGCCATCAGGTACGCCTGGGAGCTGCTCACCAAGTCCGAGGCCGACGGCGGGTTCGGATTCCCCGAGGACAAGCTGTGGGCCACCATCCTGCACGGTGACGACGAGGCGTTCAGCATCTGGCGGAACGAGATCGGCCTGCCGGAGGACCGGATCCAGGCCCGCGGCCTGGCCGACAACTACTGGCACATGGGCGTGCCGGGCCCCGGCGGCCCGTGCTCGGAGATCTACTACGACCGTGGCCCGGAATACGGCCGCGACGGCGGCCCGGCGGCGGACGAGGACCGGTTCCTCGAGGTCTGGAACCTGGTCTTCATGCAGGACCAGCTGAGTAAGGTCCGGGCCAAGGATGACTTCGACATCGAGGGCCCGCTGCCCTCCAAGAACGTCGACACCGGGATGGGCCTGGAGCGGATGGCGTCCATCTTGCAAGGTGTCGACAATCTGTACGAGATCGACACCACCTGGAAGATCCTGGACCGGGCGGCCGAACTCACCGAGCAGAACTACGGCCGGAACGCCGCCACCGACGTGGCGCTCCGCGTCGTCGCCGATCACGTCCGCAGCGCGATCATGCTGGTCGAGGACGGCGTGCTGCCCAGCAACGAGGGTCGCGGCTACGTGCTGCGGCGCATCGTGCGGCGCAGCATCAGGAACCTGCGCCTGCTAGCCGGCAGCCAGCGCGGCGGCGGCGCGGCCTCGGCCACGGGCGAGCGCTTCATGCCCGAGCTCACCACGGTCGCGATCGAGGCGATGGCCGGGCTGTACCCGGAGCTGAGCCGGGACGCGGCCAACATCCGGACGGTCATCGAAGCGGAAGAAGCGGCGTTCGCCAGCACGCTGCGCACCGGCACCGCGATCTTCGACGCCTCGGTCGAGGAGAACCGGCGCAGGAACTCCACCACGCTGTCCGGCGTGCAGGCCTTCCAGTTGCACGACACCTACGGCTTCCCGATCGACCTGACCCTGGAGATGGCGGCCGAGCAGGGCCTGACCGTCGACGAGGAGGGTTTCCGCCGGCTCATGGCCGAGCAGCGGGACCGCGCGAAGCGCGACGCGGCCGAGAAGAAGACCGGCAACGCCGACATCTCCGCGTTCGCCGAGATGCTCGAGCGGTCCGGCGCGGTCACCTTCACCGGCTACGACCAGATCTCCGGCGAGGCGACCATCCTCGGCCTGCTGGTCAACGGCGTGCCGGTCCCCGAGGTGGCGGGGGCGGGCACCGAGGTGGACGTGGTGCTCGACCGCACGCCGTTCTACGCCGAGGGCGGCGGCCAGCTCGCCGACGCGGGCACCATCACGGTGGACGGTGGCGAGGTCGCGGTCTCTGACGTGCAGACCCCGCTGCCCGGGCTCATCGTGCACCGCGGCAAGGTCGTCTCCGGCGAGGTCACGGTGAACGCGCCCGCGTTCGCGGAGATCGACGTCGAGCGCCGCCGCGCGCTGTCCCGGTCGCACACCGCGACCCATCTCGTGCACCGCGCGCTGCGCGGCGCGCTGGGGGAGTCGGCGGCGCAGGCGGGCTCGGAGAACGCGCCGGGCAGGCTCAGGTTCGACTTCACCGCCCCTGGCGCGGTGCCGCTGGGGGTGCTGCGGGACACCGAGGACGAGGTCAACGAGGTCTTGGTCAACGACCTGGACGTGCGCGCGTTCTACACCTCCCAGGCCGAAGCCCGCGAGATGGGTGCGCTGGCCCTGTTCGGCGAGAAGTACGGCGACCAGGTCCGCGTGGTCGAGGTCGGCGATTACTCCCGTGAGCTGTGCGGCGGCACGCACGTGGCCCGGTCCGGCCAGCTCGGCCTGATCAAGGTGCTCGGCGAGGCGTCCATCGGCTCGGGCGTGCGCCGGATCGAGGCGCTGGTGGGGATCGACGCGTTCCGCTTCCTTGCCCGGGAGAGCGTGCTGGTCAGCCAGCTCAGCGAGCAGCTCAAGACGCCGCGCGAGCAGCTTCCCGAACGGATCTCGGGCGTGCTGTCCCGGCTCAGGGAGGCCGAACGCGAGCTGCAGCGGCTGCGGGCGGCCCGGCTGCTCGAGTCGGCCGGAGAAATCGCGGCCAGCGCAGCGGACATCAGCGGGATGGCCCTGGTCACCCACCGGGCGCCGGACGGGACCGAGCCCGACGACATCCGCAAGCTCGCGCTCGACGTGCGCGACCGGGTGCCGCGCGGGCGCCCCGCGGTGGTCGTGATCATCGGCGTGCCCGCGGACAAGCCGGTCGTGGTCGTCGCGGTCAACGAGGCGGGCCGCGGCTTCGGCCTGTCGGCGGGTGCCCTGGTGGGGACGGCCGCGCGTGCCCTCGGCGGCAACGGCGGCGGCAAGCCGGACGTCGCCCAGGGTGGCGGCGCGCCGATCTCGGACAGTCATCCCGGCGTCATAGATGAGGCATTTGAGGCTGTTCGTCGGGCTTTGCGGGACACAGGCAGATCCGGTAGGTAACGTATTGGCATGCTCCTGCGACCTTCCGGGGTCTTCACCGTGCCAGAATCCGCGCCGGTGAGGCAGCTTCCGCCTGTGCAGCGTTCGTTCCCGCAGCGTCCGTTCAGGCAGGGAGTGCGGCTGGCGGTGGACGTGGGTTCGGTCCGCATCGGGGTGGCCCGCAGCGACCCGGGTGGCGTTCTGGCCACCCCGCTGACGGTGCTTGCGTCAGGACCTGGTGCGAAGGCCGAGCGGGCGCGGGCCGAGCTGGCCAGGCTGGCCGCCGAGTACGAAGCGATCGAGGTCGTCGTGGGCCTGCCCACGTCGCTGTCCGGTCATGAAGGTGCCGCGGCGGCCGGAGCCCGGGAGTTCGCCGCGGACCTTGCCGGACGGCTCGCGCCGATCCCGGTCCGGCTGGTCGACGAGCGGTTCACCACCACCGAGGCGCACGACGCGCTGCGCCGCGGCGGGAAGGACGCCCGCGCCCGCCGTCAGGTCGTCGACGCCGCGGCCGCCGCCGTCCTGCTGCAAGCCGCCCTGGACGCCGAACGCGCCACCGGTCGCCCCGCTGGCCAGCTCGTTCAGGGTGGCGGCGCGTGAGCGAGAACGCAGACGGATGGCCGCAGGCCCCGCGGAGCACGCAGCCCTCGCGGCTCCCGCCGACCGCGCGACCGCCACAGGACCCCCGCGCACCCCAGGGGGCACGCATGCCCCAGAGCCCCCGTATGCCTCAAAGCCCTGGCATGCCCCAGGGCTCACGCATACCTCAAAATCCCCGTGTACCCCAGAGACCGCAGGGGTCCGGCCGCCTTCCTGACGCGGACGCCTGGCGCCCGGATGAGGACCTCAGGCCGCTGCCGCCCGGGTACGAGCCGGTGCATCACGAGCCCAGGTACGACGATCCCCAACCGGCCAGGCCCCAGGATCAGGATCGGCTGGAAGACTCGCCCTGGCGCAGGACCCAGCGGCTCTCCCGCCCCGAAGCCGGTGAGTGGCACGCCGGCCAGCCCGCGCAGGCCAGTTACGACCCCGGCGATTTCCGCCCGCAGGACCAGTACGGAGAGCGCGGCGCGTACAGCGAGCGCAGCCAGTACAACGAGCCGGGCGACGTCGAGTACGAGGACGAGTACGAGGCGGGGGGCAGGTTCGTCCCTGGCTTCGGCGACGACAGCGACGCGGATTACGAGAACGGCCGGCCCGACCGCCGCGCCCGCCGTCGCGGCCGCCAGGACAGCCACGGGGGAGGGCGGGGCGGCCGCCGTCCCAGGCGCAGGTTCCGCTGGATCGCGCCACTAGCCGCGCTGCTGGTCATCGTCATCCCGCTGGCTGTAGGCGGCGTTTACGCCTACAGCCTCTACCAGAGCAAGTACCACCCGGCCGACTACTCGGGAGACGGCGCCGGCTCCATCGTGGTCCAGGTCCCCTCGGGTGCCTCCGCGAGCAGTCTCGGGCCAGAGCTGGTGAAGCTGGGCGTGGTGGCCAGTTCTCGCGCGTTCGTCCTGGCGGCCGAGCACAGCTCGAATCCGGACGGCCTGCTGCCCGGCTTCTACGGGATGCACGAGCATATGCAGGCGTCGCTGGCCTACGCGCTGCTGCTCAACCCGAAGAACCTGGTGCAGGTCACGGTGACGATCCCGGAGGGCTGGCGGCTGAGCCAGACCATAACCTGGCTCGGTGCCAAATCCGGCATCCCGGCCAGCGCCTACGCCCAGGTGCTCAAGAATCCGGCGTCGCTCGGCCTGCCCGGCTACGCCAACGGCAAGCCCGAGGGCTACCTGTTCCCCGCGACGTACGAGGTCCTGCCGCACGAGACCGCCCTCGGCGTACTGAAGGGCATGGTGCAGCGGTTCGACCAGGAGGCCGCGACGGTGAACCTGGCCGCGGCGGCCAAGCAGGTGCACCTGAGCCCGGGCCAGGTGATCATCATGGCCAGCCTGGTGCAGGCCGAAGGCGGTCGGCTGTCCGACTACCCGAAGATCGCCCGGGTGATCTACAACCGACTGGCGCAGGGCATCCCGCTGCAGCTGGACAGCACCGTGCTGTACGGCCTGAACACGTACGGCATCCTCGCCAGTGACCAGCAGCTCAACAGCCCGTCGCCGTACAACACCTACCGGCACAAGGGCCTGACGCCCGGCCCGATCGACAGCCCGGGGAACGCGGCCATCCAGGCCGTGCTGCACCCGGTCTCGGGGAACTGGCTGTACTTCGTGACCGTCAACCCGAAGACCGGCGAGACCCTGTTCACCTCGAGCCAGGCCCAGTTCGAGCAGTTCCGGCAGGAACTCCAGCGGAACCTGGGCCAGGGTTAGGGGGTACGGGGGGAGAAACCACCGGCGTGGTGCACCTCAGCTACCAGCCGGCCGCGTAGTCACTCATCGGATGAGCGGCGAAGCGGCCATCGGCTGGATCAGGGAGGTGGTGCTCGACTGCCCGGACCCGTGGGCGCTCGCGCGATTCTGGGCCGGCCTGCCGTCCTGTCTGCCGCATGCGGCAGACGCGCCCGTAGCGGTTGGGCATCATTACCCCTTATGGAGATCAGCGACCCGCGGGACCAGGAGACGCAAGCCGCCCAGCCGGACGGCCAGCCCAGCACGGCGCCGATGTCGGCCGAGACGGCCGCGCCCGTGGAGGAGGCGCTGGTTCAGGTGTTCAGCGAGGAAGACATTCAGGCGTTCGGCCAGGCGATCAGCCAGGTGTTCGGCCAGGCCGCAGATCAGGACCCTCCCGGCACTCCGGAGACGGGGCGGCCGTCCTCCAGGTAGACCAGCCGCTGGCCGCGGGTGGCCGCCCGCACCCGCCGCCTGATCGGGCCCCGGAGCAGGGCGAGCGCGTCAGGGAGCGGAGCGAGCCGGGACTCGGAGATCTCCTCGGGCTGCAGCACGAGGCCGGCGAGCGCCTTGTCGCTCACCTTCCCGCAGTCGAAGAGGAACCGGATTCCCCCCGGGCGGCCCGGGCGCGGGCGGCGGAAATCCACCGCCGCCAGGCGCCCGCGGGCTACCTCGATGCCGGTCTCCTCGCGCACCTCGCGTCGGCACGCCTCCCACGGCGACTCCCCGTCCGCCTCCATGACACCGCCGGGGATCGTCCAGCCGCTCTTATAGGTCGGCTTGAGGATCAGCAGCCGGCCCGCCCGGTCGAAGATGAGCGCCCCTGCGGACACCGGTATACCCAGGAGGGGTATAGTCTCCTGCGTGGCCGAATCAGCCTCGCCGTCGCCGCTCACCACCGCCACGTCACGAAACCTCCCGCCCGCAAAAATCCAGAACCATTATCCCGAACGGCCCAGGTGCGTGCCCCGCGCACCCGTCCTGTGATCCCCGGCGAAAGTCCGCCGCCATCCTAATTAATACTCTGGCCTGCGGCTTTGCGTCTATGTCGAGGTCCGTGAATTCCGCATACTTAAGGACGGTCTTTCTTGGGCAGCTTGCTGACAATGGCCGAATAGGAGGCGTCGATGGCCTCGATGAGCTCCTCATCTCCGATTGCTCCGCCGAGGCGCAGCGTGTTCCACCCGGAGCGGCCGATGTAGGGCATCACGGACGCGTCATCCGGGTACCGAAGCAGCCATTCGTCGGCCGCCTCGCGGCTGGCCGCGCACTTCAGGCCGACCGAAGGGGTCGCGCCTGACCCGAAGAACGCGAAGATCTTGCCGCCGACCTTGGCCACCACGTCGCCCTCCCAGGGCTCATCCTGCCAGGCGCCGGGCTTGGCCAGGCAGTAGGCGAGCAGGTCTTCCCACCTCATAGCGGCACAGTAGCGCAGCCGGTGAGGGAGCAGCGGGTGCGGCTGTCCGCGCCGGGCGTGACCCGGGCGCTGATCCCAGGCCCGTTCGGGCAAAATGATCGTGGGTTTGCTCGTTTGACCTTGAGTGCGTTCTTGCTGTCAGGATGGTTGCCTGAAGAGGAGCGTCAGGCGGGATCGAAAACGCGGGGGGCGGGATGGGACCGGTCGGCTTCGACCTCGACATGACGCTGATCGATTCGCGTCCGGCCATCCTGGCCTCGTTCGCTGAGGTCGCGCGGGAGACCGCCACCGTCATCGACCTGGACGCGGTGGACCGCAGGCTTGGCATCAAGCTGGACGACGAGCTGGCGTTCTGGTTCCCGCCGGAGCAGGGTGCGGCGGCGGCCGAGATCTACCGGCGGCACTACGTGGACCTGGCGGAGCGGATGACGACCGTGCTGCCCGGCGCGCACGAGGCGCTGGCGGCGGTCCGGGCGGCGGGGCAGCGCGTGGTCATCATCACGGCCAAGCACCCGATCTCGGTCGGGCCGAGCCTGCGGGCGGTCGGGCTGTCCGCCGACGAGCTGTTCACGCTGGTCCACGGCCCGGAGAAGGCAGCGGTCCTGCGCCGGCTGAAGGCGACGGCCTACGTGGGCGACACCCCGCCGGACATGGCCGCCGCGGTGCAGGCCGGCGTGCGGGCCGTCGGCGTCGCGACCGGCTCGTTCAGCCGCGAGGACCTGGCCGGCGCGGGCGCCGAGGTGGTGCTCGACTCGCTGGACGGATTCCCGGCCTGGTACCGGTCCGCCGCTTAGGCCCGCCCGCTTTGGCCCGCCCGCTTTGGCCCGCCTGCTTAGGCGCCGTCAGCGACGGCCGCCGCCACCCGGTAGGGCAGGTGCCGCGGATGCACGAGCAGCGCCCTGGCCAGCTGGCGGATCCGCGGCCGCAGCGGAATCAGCGCCTGCTCGCAATGCCGCCAGGCGGCGACCTCGTCGGCGCCGAAACGCGCGGCGATCCCGCGCCGGAACCGCCGTGCGTCGCCACCGTCGGCACGCCAGGTCGGCAGCCACGCGCGCAGCTCGTCGTCGCCGGTCAGCATCGACCAGTCCCGCAGCCGCTCGGCGATCTGGCCGGCCGCGTCGATGACGAACCCCTGCTCACCACCGCCCTGGACGCCATGGACCCGGCCCTGGCTGCCCCGGCCTTGACTAGCGGAGCCGTGGCGGATGCTGGCCGAACTGAACCGCGCCCCGACGGCCAGCGCGGCCACCGCGTGACCGGCTTCGTGCCAGGCCGTCCGCACCGCCGCTGTCCGGGCGGGCGCGTAGCTGGCCGCGGCGCCGAGGTCGTAACGCTGCCTGATCCACGCCTCGTGCACGATGGACTCGTCGTCGTAGCGGATGAGCCGGGCCAGTTCGGCCTGGACCTGGGCGAGAGTCCTGGCCTCCGCGGGTGTCACCGCCCGCTTCCCCGGGGCGACAGCACGCAGAACTCGCTGCCCTCGGGGTCGGCCAGCACCGCCCAGGAGACGTCGCCCTGCCCGACGTCGGCCGCGTCGATGACCAGGTGCACCAGGCGGGTAGGCATCCCGTTAGCCTCCCACCCGCGCCAGCCGGCCGGCAAGGTGCGCCGCGCTGCCCGGCGCACCTTCGCGGTGGGCGGTCACCGGGAACCGCAGATCCGCCCCGAGCGCGCGGGCGATCGTCGACTTGCCCGTGCCCGGCGCGCCGGACACCACGATGAGCGTCAAGCTCAGCGAGGCGCGATCGCGTACGGCTTAGGCTTCCTGGTCAGCCACTCCCAGAACGTCCGGTGCCGCGGCCCGGCGAGGAAGTGGCCGCTGCCCACCTTGCCGGTGACCTCGATCCGCAGCTGGACCGGGACGTCGGAACCCCACGGCGCGCGGACCTTGACTTGGCCGCTGCGGATGGCCACGTCGTCGGCGTCTACCACGATCCCGGGCTTGGTCACCAGCCTGACGCGCCCGCTGCGTACCTCCACGTCGAGCTTGAGCGACGGCTGGGTGATCACCGCCTCAGTGAAGTCCAGCTTCACGTCGCCACTGGTCACCTTCACGTCCATCCGCTGCGGGACCACCCACCGGTCGACCCGCTGCACGTGACCGCTGGTGCAGTCGATGCGCGCCACTTCCTTGGCCTGGGGCGCCACCGCCGGGCTCGCCACGGACCCTTGCGCGGGCAGGTCGGCGACCAGTCGGGCCAGCTCGCCGTAGGTCCGCGCCGTCATGGCCAGTTCCAGCCGCTCGTCGAGTTCCTCCGCGGTCAGCCGCCCGTCCCCGGCGGACACCCGCAGCAGTTCGACCACCCGGTCCCTGTCTTCGTAGGAGGCGCGCAGTTCGCTGCGGGCTATCTCCCCGCCGGGTTCGGATTCCGCCATGAGCAAACTTTAAAGCAGGGACTACCCCTGTACTACGCGTATTGCCGCCCGCTGACCCGCCGTAGCCGGATCCGGCGAAGATCATTTATCCCGAACGGACCCGGTACCCGCCCCGCCGCCGCCTCCAGCCCTTGACGGCGGCCGCCCCGATGCAGTGGGCTCGGATGGTGGATCCCCCTATCCCGCCGATCCCGGGCGCCGCCTGCCTGCCCGGGGCGTCTCGGCTAGGTGACGGCGGGCGGCGGCGGATTTCGCCCGCCGCAATGCTGAGTTGGCGGCCCGGCTCGGGCCTAGTCCCCCAGGAACTTGTGCTGGGTGAAGCTGTACCAGTTGCCCGAGTCGTCGCGCATGATCGCCTCGACGCCGTAGGGCCGCTCGGCCGGCTCCTGGGTGAACTCGACGCCGCGCCCAGCCAGCGTGCTGTGATCGCCCTTGCAGTCCGACGTCGCCATCACCCCAGGGGACAGCGCGCCCTTGGCGACCAGGGCTCGGACCTGCTGCGCCGTCTCCTCGTCGAGCATGGAGTGCAGCGGGTCCATCAGCAGCAGTTCCTGGTTCTCGCTACCGGGCGGCCGAACGGTCAGCCAGCGCATCCCGCCCTCCAGCTTGAGGTCGTTGGTGACGGTGAAGCCCAGCTTGCCGGCGTAGAACTCCTTGGCCGAGTCCTGGTCGAGCACCCAGACCGAAACGATCGAGATACCGGTGATCATGCGACCTCACCGTCCTGAGCGGAGTGGTTCTGATGAAGGGTCATGCAGCGACTGTATGAGCAGGTCGCGTGCCCGCGCTTCTCAGGAAGTGATGCGTTCTCCGGTCCCGGGCCCGGGTTCGGGCAGTCCGGTCCGCCACATCAGCACGAAGCAGCCGGGGATGGGCGCGGACCCGCCTCGTTCGGCCGCCTGCCGCCGGTACGCCGTGGGGGACATGCCGGTGAGCTCGGCGAACCGAGCGCTGAATGTGCCGAGGCTGGCGAAGCCGACCAGGTGGCAGATCTCGGTCACGGTCAGGTTGGCCGAGCGGAGCAGTTCGCAGGCGCGCTCCACCCGCCGCCTGGTCCGGTAGCGCCCCGGGGTCTCGCCGTAGGCGGCGCGGAAGGCGCGAATGAAGTGCTCGCGCGAGTAACCGGCCCCGGCCGCCAGTGCCGGTATGTCGATCGGGTCCGCGTACTCGCGGTCGATCCGGTCCCTGGCCCGGCGCAGCATCCGCAGCGAGGACACGTCAGCTGGCTTCATCGCCCTGGCTCCAGTATCCAAGTGCTCCGGCAGTATCCAAGTGCTCCGGCGGAGCTGAGAGTTTCCTGACGATTTCGCTTCGTTGTGTAAGTGAACCACTCACTTACACATATGATCCGGGAGATGACAGGCAAACGCGACGCGCACGAGCGGCTTCCCGAGCTGATTGCCGCAGCTGTGCGGGTCTTCACCCGCGAAGGGTACCGGCTGGCCAGGATGAGCGACGTCGCGGCCGAGATGGGCCTGTCCGAAGCGGCTATCTACCGGTACGTGGGAAGCAAGGAAGGGCTGTTCGTGCTGGCCATCCGCCACGCGCTGCTGCTCGAGGACCTGCCCGCGGGGGACCTGCCGCTGTCACCCGCGTCGCTGGCCGCCACCGTGGCCGAGGCGCGCGACTTCATCGCCGAGGTGGTGCCGTTCGGCGCGCTCGCCGATGCCCTGTCCGGCCAGGGTCCCGGTGACACCGCGGCCGAGCTCGAGAAGATCCTCCGCGAGCTGTTCGAGCTCGAAGCGCGGACCAGGGAAGCCGCGGACATGCTCGAACGCTCGGCCCGCGAGCTGCCCGAGATGGCCGACCTGCTGAACGCGGGCATCCGCGCGCCGCTCCTGGCGGCGCTGACCGAGTACCTGGGCGGCCGCGCCGAGGCCGGCACGCTGCGCCGCACGCCAGATACGGCGGCGACGGCCCGGCTGGTGCTCGAGACGCTGACCTGGTTCGCCCGGCACCGGTTCTCCGACCCGGACGGTGCCGCCATCCCGGCCGACCTGGCCGCGGACACCGCGGTGGACGCCCTGGTGCACGCCTTGGTCCCCGCCAGCCCAGTCTCAGCCAGCCCAGTCTCAGCCAGCCCAGTCTCAGCCAGCACTGCTCCGGCCAGCACCGTCCCGGCCGGTGCGCGATGACGGACGAGGTGGCGGTCCACGTCGTCGGCCTGCGGATGAGCTTCGGCGCCACCGAGGTCCTGCACGGCGTCGACTTCGACGTCCGCTACGGCGAGGTGTTCTGCCTGCTCGGCCCGAACGGCGCGGGCAAGACCACCACCCTGGAGATCCTCGAGGGTTTCAGGCCGCCGACAGGCGGCGAGGTGCGTGTCCTCGGCCTCGACCCGGCGGCGCAGCCGGCCAGGCTGCGCGAGCGGGCCGGGATGGTCTTGCAGGAGTGCGGTTTTCCCCGGCAGGCGCGGGTCGCCGAGCTCCTGGACCTGTGGCGGAGCTACTACCCGAACCCGCGCCCGCTCGGCGATCTGCTCGAGGTAGTGGAGCTCGCCGAGGTCAGGAACACCCAGGTCCGCAAGCTGTCGGGCGGCCAGCGGCGCCGCCTGGACTTCGCCCTGGCCCTCGCGGGCGACCCCGATCTGGTCTTTCTCGACGAGCCGACCACAGGCTTCGACCCGGAAGCTCGCAGGCGATGCTGGGCGGCGATCGAGAACCTGCGCCGGCTCGGCAAGACGATCCTGCTCACCACGCACTACCTGGATGAGGCGGAACAACTGGCCGACCGGATCGCCATCTTGCGGGCAGGCCGCATCGAGCTGGTCGGGACCACGCACGAGGTCGCGGTCCGGGCCGGCCTGGCGACCCGCATCTCCTTCACCACGCCGTCCGCGCTGCGCCGCGGTCAGGTCCCGCCGCCGGACGGGATCGACCTGACGGTCCGCGGGCCGGAGTCGGTCTGCCACACCGCCAACGCGGCCATGACCCTGCGGCTGCTGCTCGCCTGGGCGGTAGAGCACCGCCTCGGTGACCTGGGCGGCCTGGCGGTGACCGCACCTCGCCTCGAAGACACCTACCTGCAGCTCACCAGCACCAACGGAGATCACGAGTGACGAGAACGGTTCACCTGGCCGTCCGGCAGGCCCTGCTCGAGCAACGCAGTTTCTGGCGCAGCGCCGAGTATGCGCTGTTCACCTTCGCTTTCCCGCTGATGATCCTGCTGCTGATCGGGGCGGCTAACGCCGGCTCGCACCTGCCGGGCACCGACATCAAGAACACCACCGTTTTCGTGCCCGGCATCCTGGCCTTCGGCGTGATCGTCGCCGCCTACGTGAACCTCGGATCCAAGGTCGCGGTGCTCCGCCACGACGGCGTGCTCAAGCGGATCAGGACCACGCCGCTGCCGTCGGGGGCCTATATCGGCGGCCTGCTGGTGAGCACGGTTGCCACGGTGATCTTCATCACCGCGGCCACCGGGATGATCGGCTGGCTCGCGTTCGGTGCGGTCCCGCGGCCGGGCGAGCTGCTCGCGCTGGCCGGCGGCCTGGTCCTGGGTACGGTGTGCTTCGCCACGCTCGGCCTGGCGATCAGTTCGGTCATCACCAGCGCCGAATCCGCCGGTCCCGTCGCGTACGCCAGCTTCCTGCCGATCGCGATCATCTCCGGCGTTTTCGATCCCACCTTCAGCGGGCTGCCGGACTGGCTGTCACGCCTGGTGGCCACCTTCCCGGTCAAGGCGCTCGCCGAGATGCTGGAGAACGCCTACACGGTGCGCCCCTTCCCGGCCTGGGACCTGGCCAACCTGGCCCTCTGGACCGCCGCGGGTGCCACCTTCGCCGTCTGGCGTTTCCGCTGGCACAGCTAAGACTCGATCCGGGTCCCGATGGGCGTGCCGAGCTCCACGGTCCGGCTCACCGTGCACAGCCGGTCGTGCGACTTGCGCACCGCATCCGGCAGCAGCGCCCGGGCCGCATCACCCCGCTCACCGTCGGGAAACCTGATCCGAAAGGTCACCACGATGTCGGTCAGGCGGTTACCCGCATCGTCACGAACCTTTTCTGCGTCGACCAGGACCTCGAACGCGTCGGGTTCGGCCCGGCGGGACGTCAGGATGTCGACGTCGACCGCCGTGCAGCCGCCTATCCCGGCCAGCAGCAGGTCGACCGGAGTGAAGTCGGTGCCCTCGCCCTTACCTATGCTGATCTGGCCGCCGCGGTCGTTGGTGACCACGTACCTGCTGTTCTCGATGCGTTCGAGCCGGACGCTGCGACGCGCGGAATCAGTCGTCATGCTGGCCACATTAGCCCTGGCTTTCCCTCCGGGTAGTCAGCTGATCGACTCAGCCGGTCACGCGGTGCCGGGTGGCTACCGCCTCGTCCCGATCGTGATCCTCCAGCGGAGGTTGCCCGCGAGATGGGCATGCATCCAGTGTTCGCGGAGACCCTCGTCGGCCCAGGACCGAGGGCAGCCCAGCCACCCGGGTTCGGCTCATTGCGGGTTTCCCCCAGTGCTTTACAACTCACTGATCCCGCTCGTGGTAGTGTAGAGATATTGCTCTGGACCCCGGCAGCTGCGGCCCGTGAATATGGCGGGAGCAGTGCAGGACCCGGAGTTTTTTTTCGGGCCGACGCCGTGAAAGGCGCAGCGGCCCAGAAAAGGGCAAGAGCCCGCAGGAGTTATTTTCTCCCACCGCGATCAGTCGCGCAGGACCGGCTACCCGTACGTCAATTTCGTCACTGACTGAGGAGTCGGTAATGGGTATCGTCGCATGGATCGTTCTCGGCCTCGGCTCAGGCCTGCTGGCCAATATGCTGATCCCCGGCAGGAGATCACAGGGCCTCGTCCTGACCTGCGTGATCGGGGTCGCTGGGGCACTGCTGGGCGGCTGGGCGGCGACCAAGTTGTTCCACGTCGTCACCCTGCACGGGTTCTTCAACCTCTCCACCTGGCTGACCGCCATCGCCGGCGCAGCGGTCCTGCTGCTGGCCTACCACCTGGTCACCGGCCGGGGGAGCGCTGGCCGCACCCGGCGCGGGCCGAACTGGGCGCACCGGTGAACGGGCTGATCTAGCCGCGGGGCGCCTGGCGACCGGGCCCGGCACACCTGAAAAAGCGGGCCGTTCGCTATCTGCGCCAGAATGATCCAGGCTAAATTCGAGAATTTCGAGAATCCGGGAAAGTGTAGTAACATCAAGAATGTTGCTCCGGAACCCCGGCAGTTGCACCCGCGTAAAAACCGCGGCTGCACGGCAGGGCTCCGGAGCTTTTCGTTATATGCAGCAGTGCCGGCCAGGACGCCGCAGGCCGAGGGATGGTGAACCCGCGGGAGAATTATTCTCCCTCCGGGCTCCGCCGAACATGACTGACTGCCGCATACATTATTTCGCCGGTGCCATGAGTTAGCGCATAGGCAGCCAGGCATGGCATCCGGACAGGGAACCCCACGTCTACCGCTTATACCAAGGAGAACCGCTATGAGACGAAGAACCTTTGACATACTGATGGCCACCGCAGGCCTGTTCCTCGCGGTCACGCTGATCGCGTCCGGCGTCCTGCTGACTTGGGCCCATACCTTCATCGGCAACGAAGTACACACCCAGCTCGCCGCGCAGCAGATCTACTTCCCGGCCAGCAACAGCCCGGCCATCAAGGCGCCAGAGTTCGCCGCGATGCACCAGTACGCCGGGCAGCAGCTGACCACCGGCGCGCAGGCCGAGGTCTACGCCGACCACTTCATCGCCAATCACCTCAAGGTGATCGGCGGCGGCAAGACCTACGCGCAGCTGTCGGCCGAGGCTATCGCGCAGCCCAAGAACGCCGCGCTGGCGGCCCAGGTCGCCACGGTGTTCAAGGGTGAGACCCTGCGCGGCCTGCTGCTGAACGCCTACGCCTTCGGGACCATGGGCATGATCGCCGGCATCGCCGCGATCGGCGCGTTCATCGCCGCTGCCGTCATGCTGGTGCTCAGCGGGCTCGGCCTGATGCACGCCCGCCGCGTCTCCCCGGCAGCCGACATCCTCAGCGGCCACCCCGCTAACGGACAGACCCCGGTCCCCGCATCAGCGCCGGCCAGCCAGGCCTGAGCTGAATCGGGCACCTCAGACTCCGAACGACCGTGGTGACAGCCCTGCGCAGGGCTGTCACCACAGCCCGTTCGGGATCATGATCGGATCCGCCGGCCCGGTGTGGGGTGATCGGCTGCGGTAGCGGCCGGCAAGCCGCACTCGGCAGCGGCCAAGGCGGCCGGTAACCGCCGTCGGTCGGCTGAGGGGTTATCTTGGTAGTGAACAGTCTGGGCTACTGCCGCGATTGACGACGCGGCTCGTGCCCGGCATCCGCCGCTCGGGACCCCGGCGGCACATCGACTAGCCCAGCCGCGATGTGCCTTCCAGGAGTCCCGCAGTGCAATCCTCCGAATCAGACTCGGTCCCGTCATGAACGTCGAGGCCCGCGGGGCGACTCGGCGGATGTCCCGGCTGGTGCGGTGGCTGGCCGGGCGGAACGCGCTCAGGCGGCCCGTTGACCGGATCGAGGGCGCGGTCCTGGTGGCGTTGTCCGCCGCCCTCCTCGCGGCGGTGGCGGTGGCGTCCGTCCTTGGCGCGCGCACGTATCAGTCGCAGCGCGCGGCTTCGGCTGGCCTGCGCCCGGCTGTGGCGGTGCTGGTTCAGGCCGGGCCGTTTTACGGCGGCCTGGCTCAGCTCGGGAAGGCTGAGGCGCGCTGGCGCGACCCGGGGGGCGGCGAGCGATCCGGCGTGCTGACCACCGCGACGGTGCCCGGCATCATCGGTGCGGCGGCGGGCACTCGGATACCGGTCTGGCTGGATCGCTCGGGTCTGCCGGTCGCGTCTCCGGGCGGCCAGGTCGCCATGATCGTTAACGCGCTGGCCGCGGGTGCCGCGGTGGCCGGGGGTGCCGGGATGGTATTGCTCATCTGCTATGCGCTGTGCCGGCTCGCGCTGGACCGGCGGCGGCTGGCCGCGTGGGAGTCCGCGTGGTCCCTGACCGGGCCCCGATGGACGACCCGTCGCTGAGCGGAGCAGCTCTGACAGGGTGGGGAAGCTAGTGATACAGGGCCGCCACGTCCCGGCCTAGCGCCCGCATCTCCGCCTCGGCGTGCCGCCGGTGTTGGCCAGGAGCCCAGGTGGCCAGGCGCGCAGGCCTGAGTCAAGGTGAAGGGCAGGGCGTGCTCTACCATTCCCGCATAAAAAATATGATAAGCATTTCTGGAAAATAATTGCTAGTTTTAACATGCGGCTATAGCCTGTTAACAGGCGCCGGGGCCCATCGGCCGACACGGCCGTTAAGCCCGGAGCCGCCGAAGAGGACCGCTGGTGCGATGACACGCAGCACCGTCCTGGTCCCTGGAAAGAAGAAACGCCATGCCCGAGCAGATCCCGAATCAGGCCGGAACCGCTGGCACGCTGCCACCGCCGTCCGCTAACGGCTCGGCCCCGCCGACCGCCACGCCGCCCACGGCCGCGGCACCAGTCAGCCGCCGACGGCTGCGCACCTCGATCAGCAGCGCCCGTACCGCCTTGATCGTCAGCGTCCTAGCGCTAATCGTGCTGGTGATCTTCATTATCCAGAACGCGGCCGCCGTGAAGATCAGCTTCCTCGGCGCCCAGGTCCGGGTGTCCCTGGCGGTGGCCCTGCTGATAGCCGCCATCGCGGGAGCCCTGTTGATGGCTGCGGCAGGCACCGCCCGGATCACTCAGCTACGCATGGTCATGCGCCGCGACCGGCGCCGCCCACCACAAGCCTGAGAACCATCAGTCGTGGTCGGTCAGGGTGTGGTGGTCCCTCCTGGCGAGCGGCGCTTAACGCAGGCCTGGCGCGCGATGTGCCCCGGCAGGCACATTCCGCGGCCGGGCAGCGGCCGGATCAGCGAGTGCCGGGCAGCGGGGCATGCCGGCGGCCAGCCGCCCGGCCGGGTAACCGTGGCGGCACGGAGCCGCCGCGCCGCGGCCGGCGGCCGCGCCCGGACCTGTCGTGCGCTGCTCGCGGCCTGTTCCACGCTGGGATACACCGAGAAGACATCGATCAGGCCGGTGGCTTGCAGGATCTGGCGTACCGGCTGCCGCGGCGCGGCTAGCAGGAGGTCACCGCCGCTTCGCCGGGTCCATTTCCGTACTCGCAGCAGCACCGACAGGCCGCTGTAGCCGATGCCTTCCAGGCCCGCCAGGTCCACGATGACCGACGGACCGCAGGCCGCTACGGCCGCGATCAGATAGGACGCGACACCGGGGATATCGGCCAGGTTAAGTTCCCCGCGCAGGGCGACGACCGCCTGACCGCCGAAGCCGCGGATGCTGAGATTCATGTCAAGCACGGGCTTCATCCGATCGTCGCGCCCGGCGGGAGGTGCCCGGATCGGCGGGAGCCATCGACCGCAACCCGGTCACGGGGTGGTCGTGGCCGCCCGCGTCATGGTTACCGGGCACGCTGACTGCGACCGCAGCACGAGGGCGGGTTATCTGGCTAAATCCCGGCATCACATGCTCCCGGCATCTTGGCGGCATTCGCCGACAGCGAACCCGATCAGCCGCCGAGGTCCAGGGCAACAGCCCGAAGTTACCACGCGCGGCCATCATCCCGGGGCATCACCCAGCTAGGACGCGGCGGGTATTCCAGGTAGTCTTTTAGTGCGAGAGCTGGTGAAGTCGCCGCTGGGCCGGGACCCCGCCTTGCTGCTGAAGCAGGAAGGCGCATCTATGTTCAGCGTGGATCTGAGTACCCGCGAATGCGACGGCCATGTCGTTGTCGCGTTGGGCGGGGAGCTTGACCTAGTAGACGCCGCGGATGTCGCGGCGGCGCTCGTGACCGTCGCGGCTCGTGAGCCGGAGATCATCGTTGATCTGGCCGGACTTGAGTTCATCGACTCCAGCGGAGTGGCGGCGCTGGCGCGCGGGCGGAAGCTGGCGCGGCACGCCGGGGGTGACCTGCTGCTAGCCGCGCCGCGGCAGCCGGTGCTGCGGGTTCTTGCCGTTATCCGCATGGTCGATGACTTCTCTGTGTATGCCAGCGTGGAAGAGGCAGGCAGGAGCGCCGGACGCTCCCGGCGGCCGGCTGCGCCAGCGGTCGGCCGTTCTGCCCGCGTCGCGTGACATGGTCCCGGCAGGGTCGTCCCAGGTGATTAGCCGCCGACCGAGGCTGCGCGGATGACGGGTAGCCGGCCGGCCAGGATCTGGGGTCTGGTCGCGGGGCAGGCGGCCAGCCGCGGCGGGCGGGTGTCAGCCGGGGATGCGTGTGCGGCGGCTGTGGCGGCGGTTGAGGTCAGCGGGGCGTGGCTGATCGCCGCGCGCAGCGCGGAGGCGGGGCACCTGATGCGGGTGACGGATGAGGTCAGCGAGCTGCTCGCCGAGCTGCAGCTGACCTTGGGGGAGGGCCCGGGCCCGGATGCGGCTGCCTCCGGGGGGCCGGTGCTGGCTTCGGATCTGGGCGAGGTGGGAGCGGTCCGCCGCTGGCCGGTGTTCTCCCCGGCGGCACGTCAGGCCGGGGCGGCGGCGATCTTCGCGTTCCCGCTGCAGGTGGGGGCGATCCGGGCCGGGGTCATGGGCTTGTACCGGGAGCGGCCCGGCTCGCTGAGCGCTTTCCAGCTGGGTGATGCGCTGGTCTTCGCCGATACTGCGACGCTGCTGCTGCTCGACGCCCAGGACCAGACCGCGGGCGACGCCGCAGCCGGGGCCGGCCCGGGCGGCCAGCCTCCGGACCTGGCCCTGCACCGCGCCGAGATCGACCAGGCCACCGGGATGCTCACCGAGCAGCTCGACGTCGGCATCGAGGAGGCATTTATCCGGCTGCGCGCCTACGCGTATGCTCATGACCAAGGACTGTCCGACCTGGCCCGCGACATCGTTGCGCGGCGCCTGCGGCTGAGTCCTGACCGAGACCCACGCCAGGATGGCCAGCTGTGAGAGAGCGGATGCTTACCCGCACTGGCCGGTCGTGCTGCCCGTTCCTGAGGGGGTGAGGGGGATGGACGAAGAGCTGCTGTCGGATACGTTTGTCGAGCTGACCGACACGATGGTCGTCGGCTTTGACGTGATCGACTTCCTGCATGTGCTGACCGACCGCAGTGTGCAGCTGCTTGACGTGTCCGCGGCCGGGCTGCTGCTGGCTGACCCGCGCGGTGAGCTGCGCGTGGTGGCCGCCTCCAGCGAAGCCGCCCGGCTGCTTGAGCTGTTCCAGATACAGAACGACCAGGGTCCCTGCCTGGACTGCTTCCGATCGGGCCAGCCCGTCACGGCCGCGGACCTGGCTGTTGCAGCGCCGCGCTGGCCGCAGTTCGCTCCCGCCGCCCGGCAGGCCGGGTTCGCCGCCGTGCAGGCCCTGCCGATGCGGCTGCGCGAGCAGGTCATCGGCGCGCTGAACCTGTTCCGCGCCAGCCCCGGCGCCTTCGCCCCCGCGGACATACGCGTCGGCCAGGCCCTGGCCGACGTGGCCACCATCAGCTTGCTGCACGAGCGCAGCATGCGCCACAGTGACACCCTCAATGAGCAGCTGCAGGCCGCGCTGAACAGCCGGGTCATCATCGAGCAGGCCAAGGGCAAGCTCGCCGAGCGCCTCGGGGTGGACATGGACCAGGCATTCAACCTGCTCCGGGACCGCGCCCGGACCAGCAACCGCCGCCTGTCGGACCTGGCCCAGGCATTGGTCGGCGGCATTGAGACATTCACCGGCCCGGCCGCGAGCAGGTCCTGGCAGCAGTTCCCTGGCGACGGACAGCCGCGCCAGCAGCCGGGCAAGTAGGTGCGCCGGCTAGAGAGGGAACCGCGTGTGCTTCTCGCCCCAGGCCGACGTCGCCGGCGGCTTGCTGATAGGCGCGATCGGCGTTGACGCCGTCCGCCATATCCGCCAGCGCCGAGAGTTCATCGCGCTGGCGTGGATCCCCGTGCTGCTCGGTGCCCACCAGTTCATCGAGGCGCTGGTGTGGCTGTGGCTCCAGGGCCATGTGCCGCGCGGGATCGGCCATGTCGCGCTGTGGGCTTACCTGCTGATCGCCTTTGTCGCGCTGCCTGTATTCGTCCCCCTGGCCGTCATCGCGCTTGAGCCGACGAGGCGGCGCAAGCAGATGATGGCGCCCTTCGCGGTGCTCGGGGTCGTGATCGCGGTGACGCTGTTCGCGGCGATGGTCCGTGGCCCGGTCGGGGTGAGGCTGGCCCCGTACCATCTCTCCTACGGCATCCGGTTGTCCGACGGCTTCTGGATCGTCGCGCTGTATGTCGTGGCCGTATGCGGGCCGCTGCTGGTGTCGGGCTACCGCAACGTCGCGCTATTCGGCGTCGTCAACCTCGTTGCCGTCATCGTCATCGCCCGGCTCACCATTTCCGGGTTCGCCTCGGTGTGGTGCGGGTGGGCGGCTGTTTCCAGCGCTGCTATCACGCTGCACTGCCGCTTCGCCAAGCCTCGCCCTCAACACGCCAGGTCCGGGCCTGGCGGGCTCATTTCGGCCGGCTGACCGGCCCGCGATGAGGCGATCTGGTCAGGATTCGCGGCTGGCTCCGGGTGGCGCTGGGCTGTCTGCAGGCCGCAGATGAGAGTGTCGAGTCCGGAGGTGAAGCGCTGCTCGCGGTCATCGGCCCAGGCGTGGGTGCCGTGCGCGGCCAGGGTGGGGAAGCTGCTGGCAGGCAGGGAGCGGAGGAATGCGTGCAGCTGCTGCCTGGCCGTGCTGTCGTGCAGTCGCTGCTCGGCGGGCGAGGCGGGGTCGGCGAGGGCGAAGCCGAGAGTGTAGTCGTAGATGAGGCGGAAGGCTAGGGCGGCCTGGCGGCCGGACAAGCCGGCCGCATGCAACGGCGCGAGGAATGCCTCGGCCAGGGCCAGGGATGCGGGGCTGACGGGGTCACGGGTCTTGAGCAGGGCGGCGATGCCGGGGTGGTTCTCCAGGACCGCCCGCAGCCGGTGCGCGAGCATGGCGACCTGTGCGGTCCAGGGCAGAGCAGGGTCGGTCTGGCAGTCGACCTCGGCGAGCACAGCGTCGAGGATAAGGTCGTAGAGCTGTTCCTTGCTGCGGACGTGGCGGTATAGCGCGCCGGGAACCACGCCGAGGCGGCGGCCGAGGGCGCGCATGCTGAGGGCCTGCGCGCCATCCGTGCTGATGACCGCGAGGGCCTCGGCGACGACCCGCTCACGGGTGAGTGCGCGGCGGCTGCCCTCCCCGTCGTCCGGCGGGTTGAACCAGAGCGAGCGTGTGTCCGTGTCTTTGGCCTGCTGACCTGCCATGCTTGCCTCCGGCCCAGCCGCGTTGATTGTGAACGATGTTCACCGTAATGTGCACATTGTATCTCGGGACTGAATGGTGTTCACATGAGCGACGTTCTTCCGGATCGTCGGCCGCTGCCCGGCTAACGGCGGACAGGCCGCGAGCTTAACCTGACCGCCGGGTCGGCTGGCCGTTGCCGTCCGCCGCGAGACCTGCCCATTACGCCAGTCCGGCGGACGTGATCGCCGTGCTGTACACGGCTGCCATCATCGGGCCACCGCTCCCGCGTCCTGATGATGGTGACCCCGGCAGCGGTCAGCAACTAGCCAATCGCGGAGCCAGCCAGGGATGATGGCGCAGCGGGCAGGCCCCTCAGCGGTGATCTGGCGGGTGGAGGAAACGCCATGAAAATCTCCCAGGGGACGCGCGCCGCCATTTGGCCATGGCGTCTTGCCCGCATTGGCCCATGTACGATTAAAAAAGCTACGACGCGGGCTCAGGTTGATGCCATGAGTGCGGTTTGCCCGCCTGGCCTTTGCTTCTAGCCGATCTGGTCAATTGACATTGTATGTCGCGAAGATGTAGCGTGATGATATTGCTCCGGACCCCGGCAGTTTGCCCCGCGAATACGACGGGAGCAGTGCGGGAACCGGAGTTTTATGCGTTCGGGCCGACGCCGGGAAAGGCGTACCGGCCAGAAAAGGGCGGTAACCCTCGGGGGATACCTTCTCCTTACGCTATTTTTCGCGCCGGACCGGCTAGCCGCACGTCAATTCATCACTGACTGAGGAGTCGGTTACGGACACTATCGCCTGGCTCGTTCCCGTCCTGGCTGACGGTCAGGGACCGCGAGGCTCCATTATCGGCGTGGCGATCCCGCTGTCCTGTTATCTGGTCACCAGCCGGACCATTAGGGTCGGCCATGGGACAGCGCGCAGGTGAACGGACCCGGCCTCGTCCAGCCCGTGGGCTGTCGGCGGGTGATGAGCACTGGCGTCGGCATCACTCTGGTCGTGGCCGGGGCGATCTTGCGGCTTGCTGTCCCCGCAACGTTCATCCACGGCCTGAATGTGCACGTCGTGGGCGTCATCGTGATGCTAGCCGGCGTCTTCGGCTTGCTGTCGCTGCTGGTCTGGGGCCCGCTGAACCGTCGCCATAACCACTCCGGCGGCGGTTACGGCCGCGGGGCGCCGCCGTTCGCCCGGCAGCGGAGTATCTACCAGGACCAGCCGCCAGCGCGAGACAGTGGCCGCCGTGACCGGGAGTCCGCGCTGCAGGAACGCGAGCGCACTGGCAGATAGAGCTGGCGGTCCAGCTAAGGCAGCGGCGAACCGGTGGCTGAGGGAGTTGGCGTCGCTGTCGCGGACGGTGACGCCGTCGGTGAGCGGGCCAGGCGCGGTGTGGCCGTCGGGGACGCCGAACTCGTTGGCGTGCGCTTCGGGGTGGGCGTCGCCGACGTGGTTGGCGGTGACGTCGTCCGGGCCGGCTCGGATGAGGTTGAGGGCTGCACCGTCGTCGAGGGGTTGCCGGCGGTCCGGGTCGGCGCAGGCCTGACGAGCACGTAGGTGACCAGGGTGACCAGGAAGACTGCGGTCAGGATCCAGGTCGAGGTCCGCACCCGTCGCATCCGTCGCATCAGTCGGTTCCAGTCGGATCGGCCGTATCGAGGTTGGCCGGCAAGTGGATGCCCTCGCGCCGGAGCCCGGCCGCGATCCGGGCTCGCAGGATCCGCCCGACGTCGAACTGCTTACCGGGCAAGGTCCTGGTCACCACGCGGATCTGGAAGTGGTCCATGTCGATGCTCTGCACGCCCATGACGGCCGGGGGATCGAGCATCAGCCGGCGCATGTCGGGCTCCTTGTACGCCTCTTCCCCGATCAGCCGCAGCAGGTCGCTCACCCGGTTGACGTCCGAGCCAGCGGGCACGGGCACGTCCACGATGGCACGTGCCCAGTCGCGCGAGAGATTGGTCACCTGGGTGATCTGGCCGTTGGGGGTAACGACCACTTCGCCGTCGATGGTCCGCACGGTAGTCACCCGCAACGTGACGTCCTCGACGGTCCCGATCGCCGGGTCGGGGATGCTCGGTACCGAAAGGCGGATGAGGTCCCCGAAGCCGTACTGGCGCTCCGTGATGATGAAGAAACCGGCCAGGATGTCCTGGACGATGCGCTGCGCGCCGAACCCGAGCGCGACCCCGGCCACGGCGGCAGGGGCGACCAGACTGGTCAGCGGGATGTAGCAGCGCTCCGCGATAGCCACCGCAGCTACGCAGTAGATAATCGCCAGGGTGGCCCAGGTGATCACCTGGGCCAGTGCCTGCCGGTGCTTTGAGGCTTCCGAACGGACCAGCGCATCCGCCTCCCTGGCGTTCGCGTCAATCCGTTCCGTGATCCTCGCGCCCAGCCAGGTCGCCAGTCGCGTTAGCAGGATCGTCCCGATCACGAGCAGCACGATCTCTAGGCCACTGCCGCTCGCCCACGAAGAGACGCTGCGCGCCCACGAAGAGACGTCGGTCAGCGGTTGCACACTCAGGAACATAACCCTCCATCATTGCCGAACCCGCTTTCGGCGACTACCCGCCGGCTACGGCCTGCGGCGGGCACGCCGGTGGTTCATCGTCGAGACCGCAGTGCCAGGCTACTTCTGCAGGCAAAGGTCTTCGGCGGCGCGACAGCGCATCGGCCGGCACAGATCGGCGGGCGACAGATCTCCGCGACCGAGGGGCCGTGCACTTAGTGACCTGGGAATCAGGGGTACTGTAAGCATGGGATTATCGCCCTTGTCGTGCCAGCGTGTACGCGAGATTGCGACTCCGGCTGCTCTGGACCCCGGCGGCACCTGACAGTCCAGGTCGGCCAGGTGGCGCGTCATGACAGGTTCTATCGACTCGCGGGTCCCGGCAGGCTGGACGCGTCAGGAGCTCGCCGAGCTAAATGACCGTGAGTTGCTGGGCATCGTCGGCTCGCTGCCCCGCTTCAGCCAGCGGCGGATAGCGGCGTGCGAGCTACTGGTCATCCGCTACCGTGACCTGGTCTGGTCCTGCGTCCAGCGATATAGGAACGGCCCTGAGCCGACTGAAGACCTGATGCAGGTGGGCTACGTTGGCCTGGTCGCGGCGATCAACAACTTCGACCCGGCCGTTGGCTGCTCCCTGGCCACCTATGCTCACCCGCATATTACCGGCGAGATCAAGCGGTACTTCCGGGACAAACGCTGGCAGGTTCACGCCGCCCGGCCCGTCAAGGACCTGGCCATGCAAGCCCGGGCGGCGACCTGGCAGCTGACCCAGGAGCTCGGGCGCATGCCAGCCGAGTCCGACCTGGCCGCTTCCCTGGGGGTCAGCGGTCATGATCTGCGGAATGCCCAGCTAGCCGAGATGGCGTTCCAGCCGTCCTCGCTGGACGCGCCGACGCCCGGCCAGCCCGGAGCGGCCATGCTGGCCGACCTCCTGGGCGGGGAGGACCCGCGGATGGAGCACGTGCTCGATATGCAGGCCGTCGCCACGCACTGGCCCGAACTGCCGCCGCTCGAGCAGAAGATCCTGCTCATGCGCTTTTACACCAGCATGACCCAGGCTCAGATCGGCCAGCAGCTTGGCATCTCCCAGATGCAGGTCTCCCGGCTGCTCAGCCACGCGCTCGGCTACCTCCGCCCGCGCCTGCTCGGGCTAGACGAGGCAACCATCGGGTGAGGACCGGGGGGAGACGTCGTCCTTGCCGGCACCAGTGCCTTGGCTAAGGCCAGTGCCTGGCTAAGCAGCGCCTCGCGGGGTTCGGTGCATCATCTTGCGCAGCGGCATCATGGCCGTGCGCCACCTACTGGCCGCGGCCGGCCGGTGCGTACGCGTGTGCCTGTTCGTGACCTCCGATGGCATGGGCGGAACGGTGCCGTCGGGGGATGAGAGCGGCCCTGTGATGCTAGCGCTCGGATACGGATGGGATGCAGCCGACTCGGGCATTCGTGTCTTCCTTTCGCGGATGGGTCAGGCCGCCGTGGCCTAGCGGCAGGCAGCAAAGCTGTCACCGGTGCCGCCAGGCCAGGATCCTGGACTGGCGGCGTCGATCAGATACCGGCAGGGTCAGCCGAGACGCGGCATTATGAGCGTCATGGGTACCAGCGATCGCGATGACCGCAGCGGTGCGCTTGCGCTCCTCCGGTAGCCCCGGGAAGCGGGCCGCTGGTGACGGCTAAACGTCCGGCGCCTAATGGCAACGCTATACCTGTATCAGGAAACTAGCAAGTTATTTCCGGAATCTGGTAACTTATCAGCATGGCGAGCTGGACCTTCCTCACCCACCACGCCCGGGTTCTCTTGTGCGTCGCCCATGACCCCGGGATGCGCCTGCGCGACATCGCGGCCAGCCTGAACATCACGGAACGCAGCGCGTTCGGCATCATCACGGACCTGGTCGAGGGCGGTTACGTGGTCAAGGAGAAGGACGGCCGCCGCAACCGCTACCACATCCAGGCGCACCTCGCGCTGCCCGAACCGGATGGGCGGGAACGCACCGTCGGCGAGATCCTGGCCCTCCTGGTCGGCCCCGGTCCGACCGAGACCTGAGCAGGGCGAGCCACTGGTGCACCTAGGGCGATAGCGGCTGCAAAGGGATAGCCCGCAGAGTGCGATAGTGGGCGGAGGAGGCATGCATGGATGTAACGGACGTGTGGGTCGCGAATGATGAAGGTACCGAAATCATCCGCGCGCGGGACATCGCGGGCGCCAGCCTGGACTATGACGGAAACGTCACGGTGCGGTTGACCGGCGCAGACGGCGCGGTTGTGACGATCGCCGGGCACCGGACGCATCATGAGGAGCACAGACCTGACGACTTTCACCGCCAGCTGGTCCGTGTCGTCGCCGAGCTGTCGGACGCGGCGGGGGCCTTTCTGGTGCGGGCGGTATACCTCGAGAGGCGTGGCTGGCAGTGGGTCAGCGAGCCGCTGTAATGGCGATAAGAACCATGAGGCCGAACGGGCCGTGGTGCACGTGGCCGGGCACCGCTCTCGCCCGGGATGGCGTGCGGTACGCTGTGCAAATGCACCAAGGCGTTGCCATGAGGGCACGCTGGTCGTCTGTCGCTCGGTAAGCGAACTGGTTTCCACGGATGTGGCGCCTTCGACAACGCGGCCACTCAAATCCTGGAGACTATTCTTTTGACCGCTCTGCCTGCAGAAAACTCCGTAATTAGGCCCGTCGGCCAGCCGCGAACGGTCCGGCGCCGGCGGCGCGAACAGCGCCCGAAGCTGATTGCGGCTCCTGTCGTTACCTTCGCTGATCTAGGCGTCCCGGCACCCCTGGTGGCCGCCCTGGGCGAAGACGGCATCACCGTGCCGTTCCCCGTCCAGGCCGCTACGCTGCCCGACGCCCTGGCCGGCGTCGACATTCTCGGGCGCGCCCAGACCGGCTCAGGAAAGACGCTCGGGTTCTGCATCCCGCTCGTGGCCCGGCTGGCCGGGGGGCACACGATGGCATGCCGCCCGCGTGGCCTGGTGCTGGTGCCAACCCGCGAGCTGGCCACCCAGGTCCAGGCGGTCCTCTCGCCGCTGGCGCACGCCATGGGACTAAGCGTCGCCGCCATCTTCGGTGGTACCCCGCAGAATCCGCAGGTGGCTGCCCTGCGCAACCGCGCCGATATCGTCGTTGCCTGCCCGGGGCGGCTGGCCGATCTCATCGGGCAGGACCACTGCCACCTCGGCGATGTCGAGGTCACCGTGCTCGACGAAGCGGATCATATGGCTGACCTGGGGTTCCTGCCGGTCGTCCGACGGCTGCTTGAGGCAACTCCGCCCGAAGGCCAGCGGCTGCTGTTCTCGGCGACCCTCGATAGTGCCGTGGACGTCCTCGCCCGGCGTTTCCTGACCCGGCCGGCGCGGCACTCTGTCGACGATGCCTCCCCGCCGGCCCAGATCATCCATCATCTGCTCACCGTCACGCCGGCCGACCGGGTGGAGGTTGTCACGACGCTGGCCAGCGGTGACAACCGCGTGCTGATCTTCACCAGGACCAAGCACGGAGCGCAGAGGCTAGCCCGTCAGCTGAACATGGCGGGGGTGCCCGCGGCAGAACTCCACGGGAACCTGGCCCAGGGTGCTCGCAGCCGTAACCTGGCGGCGTTCGGATCCGGCGAGGTGCGCGTCATGGTGGCGACCGACATCGCTGCCCGCGGTATCCATGTGGACGGTATCGACCTGGTGATTCACGGCGATCCGCCGACCGAGCACAAGGCCTACGTGCACCGATCTGGCCGGACTGCCCGCAGCGGCGCCGACGGGGCGGTGGTCACGGTGCAGACCGCGGCGCAGGCGGACGAGGTCCGCACCCTGATGCGCAAGGCGGGCGTGACGCCGCAGGCAGCTACCGCCGGTCCAGGTTCGGCGGTGCTGCGCTCGATCGCGGGTCCCGCGGTCAGGCGCATCGCTCCAGTGACCAAGCTCGCCCGGGTCCCATCCCCGGCCGCCGCGTCCGCCACCCAGGCCACTGGCCGCGGCGCCGCGGCCGCGTCCGGAAGCTTCCGTGGCCGCCGGGGCCGGCGCGGCTGAGGGATTTTCGCCAGGCATCGAGGCTAGGCGCGAAGGTAAAAGCAGGGTAGTGTCAAAAATGTTGCTCCGGACCCCGGCAGCGGTTACGACCGAGAAATAGCGGCCTGAGAAATAGCACGCGGCGGGATCCGGAGTTTTTTATTCCCTGGCATCGCCCTGAGCTTGCCCATTCCGTGCAGGCCGCTAAGCTTCGCCGCGTGCATTTCTGGGCCTGGCCGTTGCCGTGTTTTCGCGACTCCGGCTGCGTTCAGAGAGGAACGACCGCCATGACTGATCAGCTCGCTGTCGGCTACGAAGGCACGGAGCCGTTCCCGGGCGGCGGCAGCACGCCACGCACCTTCGAAGGCGGAGTCCGGGTAGCGGTGACAGCCGCGATTGTCATCGTGCCGTTCGGCGGGCTGGCGGTGGCGGTATGGCTCGCCTGGGGCCACGGCCTGCACCTCACAGACATCCTGCTCGCGGCAGCTTTCTACTTGGTGACGGGGCTTGGCGTGACCATCGGCTTCCACCGGCTGCTCACCCACCGCAGCTTCACCGCGGCGCCGGCGCTGCGGGTCGTGCTGGCTATCGCGGGGTCGATGAGCTTCGAGGGCGAGGTCATCGGCTGGGTCGCCATCCACCGCCGTCATCACGCCTTTTCCGACAGGCCGGGCGACCCGCATTCGCCGTACCGGTACGGAACCAGCCTGCCCGGGCAGCTCCGCGGTCTCGCCCACGCGCACGTTGGCTGGCTGCTACGCGACGACCCCACCCCGGCCGCGCGCTATGCCCCGGACATGGTGGCCGACCCGGCCATGCGGGCGATCTCGGCAGCGTTCCCTGCCTTGTGCGCCGTGTCGCTCGGGCTGCCGTTCGCCCTGGGCTGGGCCATCGGCGGCAGCTGGCACGCCGCACTGGCCGCCCTGCTGTGGGCCGGACTGGTCCGCGTCACCCTGCTGCAGCACGTCACCTGGAGCGTCAACTCGCTGTGCCACATGATCGGCACCCGCCCCTTCACTACTCGCCGCTACGACCGGGCCACCAACTTGTGGCCTCTCGCCCTGCTCTCCCTCGGCGAAAGCTGGCACAACATGCACCATTCCGATCCGGCCTGCGCCAGGCATGGTGCCGATCCCCGGCAGATCGATATCTCCGCCACCGTCATTCGCGTCTTCGAGCGCTTCGGCTGGGCGACCGGCGTGCACTGGCCCGCACCGGCCCGCCTGGACTCCCGCCGTCGCGAGCGGGGTCAGCCCCAGTCGCGCCAGGTACTCCAGGACCGCGAGGCACTGATCTCGCCGGCACCCTGTTTGACCGTGAACAATGTTCACACTACAGTGAACACTGTAGCTCGGAACTGAATAGTGTTCACCTGAGCGGTGTTCTTCCGGGTCGCCGGGCCATCGGCCCGGCCAGATGCAAGGGAGAACGAAATGACCACCACCATGACAAGCTGGGAGCTGTTCGAGGATCTGCGCGCGGCGCAGGATGAGCTGTTGCAGGCGACGTTGGGACGCGGCTGGCGGCCGACCGGTCGGCAGCACTACAGCGATGCCGGCACCGCGGTCTGGACTCCGGCGGTCGACATATCCGAACGCAAGGACGCGTATCTGGTGACGGTCGAGCTTCCCGGCGTCAAGGGCGACGATGTGGAGATCACCTTCGAGGACGGCCTGCTGACCATCCAGGGGGAGCGGCACTTCGCGCACGACTCCGCCGAGGAGAAGATGCACCGCACCGAGAGGTTCTACGGCGCCTTCCGCCGCTCGATCACCCTGCCTAGCCACGTGGAGGCCGACAAGATCGAGGCCTCGGCACAGGACGGCGTGCTGCAGATCATGGTGCCCAAGGCGCCCGAAGTACGGGCCAAGCGCATCCAGGTACGCGTCGGCCAGGGACGCACCGCGCTGAAGCCGGGCGCACCGGCCAAGAACGGCAGCTGACACTAGGCCCCGGCCGAACGGGCTCGGCCGTGCGGCCGGGGAGCATGACCTTGATGCCGTCACCGCTCAACACGGCGGTGACGGCAGGAAGTACAGGCCTGTCGTATAAGGAAGGGCAGAGACCATGTCCAGCACCACCGAATCCCGGGCGGCGATCAGCCTGACGCCGCCCTCTACGCTACGGCTGCGCCTGCAACCGGATCGCCCCGCCTACGCGCTGCTGGACGGCGGCTGGTGGCCCCGGTCGACCGACCCGGCCGCGGAGCTGCCCGGTCTGATCCTGGCCCTGGATGAGCGGCACGGACCCTTCGACCCCATCACCCGGATCATGCTCGGCATGGCCGACTGGGACCCCAGCAGGCCCCGCCGGCTGCGGATCTACGGCCCGTCGGGCGGCCGCGTCGTGCGGCTCGGCTGGTTCGCTACCATGCCCGTCGGCCTGCTCACCGCGACATCCCGCCGCGGCCAGCGAACCGATCTGCTCATCATCCCCCCGGATACCAGCGAGCAGGATGCCCGGGCGGCCATGGATCAAGCCGCTCAGGCCGGCAACCGCAGGCGCACTCCCGCCCTCCTGGCCGCCATCACCAGGCCGGCGCCCCAGAGCATCCAGCTGAGCGCCTGGGAATGGGAGGGCGGCCAGCTGGATGACCCTACGCGGCCAGCACCCTCAGCTGGCCCTCCCGCCGCGCTCCCGGCTGCCGCCGGCGCGAGGCACTCATGACCAGCATCGGTGCCACCTCCGGCCATACCGGCAGTCGTCCGGGGGCAGGTCTGCCGGGCGCCCGAACCATCGTCAGGCTACGTGGCGCCCTCGACGCCGCCGCCGCCCCGGCGCTGCGGGAACGCCTGATCGGCATACTTCATCCCGGCATGAGCCTGATGGTTCTCGACCTGTCACGCGTACCGTCTTGTGACCCGGCGGGGCTAGCGGTGCTGATCGGCACGCAACGCCGCGCCAGACTGCTTGGCATCGTCATGCGCCTGGCCGCTCCCACCCTCCCGGTCGCGAACCTGCTGCGCCATACCGGCCTGGACCGCAGCTTCACCATCTGCCCCGATCTCCGCGGCGCGCTCGTCGAGGAACGGCACGAGCCAGCGAAGGCGTCCCCATCCCCGCAAGTCCTGGCCGGCTAGGCCAGGGCCCTTCCTGTTCATCGAAACACTCGTCTGGTTATGGCCCCGGGGTCACACGCCACGCGGGATGGGTCATGGCACGCTCTGGGCTCACCTGCTGATCGCCTTCGCCAGCTTTCACCGTGAGCTCTACGCCTAAGTTAACATCTGCGCACGTCTTATCCCGGCGATGCGGTTTCCCGCTGCCCGTGGGCACCAGTACAGCAGCGAGGTAATATAAAAATACTGCTCCGGACCCCGACAGCTGCGTCCTATGAATATCGCGGAAGCAGTGCAGGACCCGAGTTTTTCGTTCGGGTCGGCGCGTAAAAGGCGCAACGGCCGAGAAAAGGGCAAGAGCCCGCAGGAGTTATTTTCTCCCACCGCGATCCGTCGCGCAGGACCGGCTACCGGTACGTCAATCTTGTCACTGACTGAGGAGTCGGTTATGGGCATTACCGCATGGATCGCTGTCGGCGTGGCCGCCGGATTGCTCGCCAATATGCTGCTCCCCGGCAAAAGATCACGGGGTTTTATTTTCATCTGCCTGACCTGTTTCACCGGGGCGCTGGGCGGCGACTGGGCGGCCAGCTAACTTAGTTCCGCGCGCACGGCCTGTTCAGTCTCTCCGCCTGGCTTGCTGTTATTGCCGATGCAGCGGTCCTGCTGCTGGCCTGCCACCTGCTCACCAGGCCATCCAGCCGGACTCCGAACGGGCTGTGGTGACAGCCCTGCGCAGGGCTGTCACCACAGCCCGTTCGGGATCAAGGCGCGCCAGGCTTCAGCCGAGGCCAAGCTGGCGCACGTCCACCGGAATCAGATGTTGCCGGAGCTCGTGGTCTTGTGCCGGACTCGTTAATGCCGTTGACTGGGGGGTGCGGCCTGCCCCGTCCGGACCATGCGCTCGCCTGCCGCTTGTCTCGGTGACCGCAGGAGAGCTTATGGGCGGGAAATCGATATCCGGGCGGCTGCCCCCATCGCCCAGTCGGCCGGTGCCACGGCTGGAGCTGGATCAGCTGCTCGTGCAGCTGGTGCACCGCGCTGATGACGTGCTGGCCGCGCAGGGGCGGCTGCGCGGCTTGCTGCGCGCGAATGCCCTGGTGGTCGGCGACTTGAGCCTGCCGGTGGTGCTGCGGCAGATCGTGGAGGCCGGCCGGGGCCTTCTCGGCGCCCGGTACGCGGTCCTCGGCGCGCTCGCCCGGGACGGTGAGCTGGAGCAGTTCGTGCACGCCGGCATAGACGATGAGCTGGTCAAGAAGGTCGGTGACCTGCCCCAGGGGCCGGGGATCCTGGGCCTGCTGAACAGCGAGTCGGTCCCGATCCGGCTCGCTGATCTCGCTGCTCATCCCGCATCGGCAGGGTTCCCGCCGGTGACTAGCTTCTTCGGCGTTCCGGTCCGCATCGGCGAGGAGGTCTTCGGCAACCTCTACGTCACTGGGCGCTCCGGGGGTGGCGAGTTCACGGCAGAAGACGAGGAGCTGGCGATCGCGAACGCGCGGCGGTTCGGATCCGAGCAACGCCGCCGGTGGCTGGACGCCGTCGGCGAGCTGACAGCTTTGCTGCTGTCCGGCGAGGCGGCCCAGCCGCACATGCTGATCACACAGCACGCCGCGGCCGCCACAGCGGCGGACTTCGCCGCGCTGGCCGTGCCAGACGGCGCCGATCAGGTGATCGTGAAAGGCGTCACAGGCGCCCTCGCCGCGAATCTGATGAACCGGAGAATGCCGCTGACGGACTCGCTGGCCGGGCAGGCGATCCTCACCGGCAAGCCCAGCCTCGCCGCCAGCGGCCGCCGCGAGGCGGCCGGCTCCGCGCTGAGCGCTGATACCGGCCCGCTGATCGTCGTCCCGCTGGCAGCTGGCGGGCAGGTCCGCGGCGCGCTGATGCTGGGCCGACTGGCTACAGGCCCCCGATTCACCGAGGCAGAGCTGGACATGGCCGCCTCCTTCGCCAGCCACGCCGCCATGGCCATGGAACTCGCCCAGGCCCGCACCGACCAGATCATCCTGGCTCAGGTAGAAGATCATGACCGCATCGCGGGTGACCTGCATGACCATGTCATTCAGGAACTGTTCGCCCTCGGCATGAGGCTCCAGGGCCACGCCGCCCGCAGCGACCCGGTCACCGCGCAGCGTGTCAACGGCTACGTCGATACCCTCGACGAGGTCATCACCAAGATCCGCAACAGTATCTTCGGGCTCCAGCAGCCCAGCCGCACCTCCGCCGGCATGCCTGCCCGGCTCCTGGAGATCATCGAGGAACATACCCCGCAGCTCGGCTTCACAGCCGGCATCAGTTTCGCCGGGCGGCTGGATCTGAACATGAACGCGGCACTGGCCGACGACATCGTGGCCGTCACCCGTGAGGCGCTGTCCAACTGCGCCCGCCACGCCCGCGCCACTGCCGCCGACATCTCCCTGGCACTACAGGACGGGCTGGTCACCCTGGACATCGCCGACAACGGCCGCGGCCTCGGCACGATCACACGCTCCAGCGGCCTGACTAACATGCGCCGCCGCGCCGAACGCAACGGCGGGACCTTCCAGCTCGCCACTCCCGTCGGCGGAGGCACCCGTCTGACCTGGACCGCCCGCCCCGCCGCTTAAGCCCAGCCACGGCCACGGGCCTGGCTGATGTGCATCAGCCTCGCGCCTTCCTGGCGGCAGCGGGGCATCGGCAGCGTCATGCTGACCGAGCTCGAACGGCGGCTTAGTAGCTGCGGGCGTGCATAGGCAGCCGGGAAATGGACCCACCCGGTGTCCTGTCAGATCAGGACCTTCGTCCCTACCCTGCGCAGACGCGTCGGCGCAAGCTGAGACGACCTGATGTCGCGGAACTCTGGTTGCCTGAGTCATCGGTCTGAGCCGTGTCGCACGACTTGCTGAGTCTGATGCCTCGAACTGCGCCGGGCGTCGTAGTGGCGGGGGCCGGAGATCGAATGGGCCCGGCCGCGCCGGGCTGGAAGCCCGGCCCGGAGGCGACGGGCGCGTCCGTGTTCGATGATCGGCGCGATGGCCCAGGGAGGCCCGGCTATGGATCTGCACTACAGCATCGGTGAGGCGCTGGGGACCGACTACTTCGGGCTGCGTGAGCCGTTTACCGCAGAGCAGGAGAGCTATCTGGTCCGGACGCGTGAGTTTGTCGATGCCGAGGTCCTTCCGGTGATCAACGGTTACTGGGAGCGGGCGGAGTTCCCGTGGCCGCTGATTGAGAAGATGTCCGCGCTCGGCATCGTCGGCGACGGGATCGAAGGCTACGGCTGCCCGCCGATGGATCCGCTGTCGGCCGGCCTGGTCAACATGGAGATCAACCGGGGCGACGGCAGCCTGGGCACTTTCCTGGCGGTGCAGGCCGGGCTGGCGATGAAGGCGATCGCGAAGTGCGGGTCGGAGGAGCAGAAGGAGCGCTGGCGCGTTCAGCTGACCGCCCCGTCGACGGCGGTTCGCCCGGATTGGCCCCAGGAGGAACACCATGCGCATCCCCGCCGAATCCTTGTCCGGCACGTCGGTCAGGGACAAGGTCGTCACCGCCGCCGAGGCGGTGCGGCTTATCCGTGACGGCGACTGGGTCGTGGTCGAGGGGTTTATGGGGCAGTGCTTCGCCGAGGAGCTGACGCTGGCGCTGGAGCAGCGTTTCCTGCAGACGGGCGCCCCCCGCGACCTCGGGCTGGTGTTTACCGTCGCCCAGGGGAACCGGCAGGGTCGCGGGCTGGACCGGCTATGCCACGAGGGCCTGCTCAAGCGGGCCGTGGGCGGTCATTGGGGCATGTCGGCCGAGCTGGGGAAGATGGCCGTGGGCAACAAGATCGAGGCGCATAACCTGCCGCAGGGCGTTGTGTCGCAGCTGTTCCGGGACACCGCCGCCGGCAAGCCCGGCCTGCTGACCCGGGTGGGACTGGGTACCTTCGTCGACCCGCGGCACGGCGGCGGGAAGATCAACGAACGGACGACCGGGGACCGCGTCGAGCTGATCACCCTCGGTGGCGCGGAGTACCTGTTCTACAAGGCGCTGCCGCTCGACGTGGCGTTCCTGCGCGGCACCACCGCGGATCCCGAAGGGAACATCACCATGGAGCGCGAGGCGCTGACCATGGAGGCGCTCGCCGTGGCCACCGCGGTGCACAACGTCGGCGGCCTGGTGATCGTGCAGGTGGAGCGGGTCGCCGAGAGCGGCAGCCTGAGCCCGCGCGAGGTGAAGATTCCGGGAGTCCTGGTCGACTGCGTCGTCGTTTCGCAACCCGGGCACCATTGGCAGACCTTCGGCACGCCATACTCGGCGGCGCTGAGCGGAGAGCTGCGGCGGGTCCGCAATACGGTCCCGCCGCTGGAGCTGACCGAGCGGAAGGTCATCGCCCGCCGGGCGGCGATGGAGCTCCGGCCCGACAGCGTGGTGAATCTCGGCATCGGCATACCGGAAGGCGTGGCCAACGTCGCGGCCGAGGAGCACATCCTGGACTACCTCACGCTGACCGCTGAACCCGGCGCGATGGGCGGCATGCCGGCCGCAGGGCTGGATTTCGGCTCGGCGGTAAATGCGCAAGCCATCTTGGACCAGCCGTCCCAGTTCGACTTCTATGACGGCGGCGGTCTCGACGCCGCGTTCCTCGGCATGGCTCAGGCGGACCGCCTGGGCAATGTCAACGTCAGCCGGTTCGGGCCGAAGCTGGCGGGCTCGGGCGGGTTCATCAACATCAGCCAGAACGCCAAGCGGCTGGTGTTCACCGGGACCTTCGTCGTGCCGAGCCGCTGCAGCGTGCAGGACGGCCGGCTGGTCATCGCCGACGGTGCCGTGGCGCCCAAGTTTCTCGCCGACGTCGAGCAGCGGACCTTCAGCGGCCCGTACGCGGCCGCCGCCGGCCAGCCGGTGCTCTACGTGACCGAGCGGTGCGTCTTCCAGCTCACCCCCGACGGCCTGGAACTCACCGAGATCGCCCCGGGGGTGGACCTCGAGAAGGACGTCCTCGCCCACATCGGGTTCGAGCCCGTCATCCGCTGCGAGCCGAAACTGATGGACGCGCGGATCTTCGCCGCCGGGCCCATGGGGCTGAAGGACGACCTGCTGACCATGCCACTGGAGGCACGGTTCGCCTACGACGCCGAACGTAACATCTTCTTCCTCAACATGGAGGGCATGTCCCTGGTCAGCGAGGACGAGGTTCAGGCCATCGGAACCGAGGTCGGCAAGCGCCTGGCCGTCATCGGCAAGAAGGTGCAGATGGTCATCAACTACGACAACTTCTACCTGGACCCAGCCCTGGCCGACGACTACAAAGCCCTGATCCGCTCGCTGGCCGAACGCTACTACGCCAGCGCGACCAGGTACACGACCAGCTCCTTCATGCGGCTCAAGCTCAGCGAGCACCTGTCCGACCGGGGCCTGGCCCCGCACATCTATGAAAGCCGCCAAGAAGCCATGAACTGGGTCGGAAAACAGATACCGAGCTCGTCAGTCCAGAACCGGCGAGAAGAACCGAAAGAAGCGAGCGAATAAGTGCTCACCGCCTCACCGTTCACTGCCCTGAGCCTTTAGCCTGCGAGGGCGCAACCTTCTACCGAAAGCACATCAGATCCGGCAACAAGCAAGCCAAAGCCGAGCTGCTTTGTGAGGGGCGGCCGCCGCCCGGGCAGGCTGCGCCTGTTCGGGCGCCGGGCCGCTCCCCGGCCGTCTCCCGCCCGCCTGTAACGACCACGCGCGGCTATCCCGGCAGGTAAGGGCGGGCGAGCCCGCTGCTGCGCCGGAAATGTCACATCGGGAAGCGGCAAGACGAACGGGGTCGGTTCCGCACCGGTAGAGAGCCGCCGCGACGCACGCGATGAACGCGGCGTGATAGGCGAGCCACCCATCCATGTCAGTGACCCGCTGGACAGCGAACCCGCGCCCCGACAGGGCCGATTCCAGCACGGCCAGCCGGGGATCAGATGCCTCCGGCAAAGCCGTCGGCTGCTGCCGTATCAGGACATAGTCAGCGATCCCGCCAGTCATGACGCCGCCGACGCCGGAGAACCCGAGGTAGACCTCGCCGGGCACGTCAGCGGGGATAGCCGCCCGGCCGGCCGGGTTATTGCCGAGAAGACTACGGCCGGCTTCCCAGCCAGGTGATGAGCTCCCATGGCCCGGTGATCTGCGAAGTTGATATCGCTATGGTAACACTGTAGATTAACCTCGTAGATCTACAACGTAGACATAGCGCAGGTGCTGACTGGCCGTCATCGGGCGGTTGCCTTCACCGCGCCGCCAAGGGAGATGACCATTTCATGACTGTGACGTAGACAAGGTCGCGTTCACCGGTTCTACCGAGGTGGGCAAGCTGATCGTCGCGGCCTCGGGCGCCAGCAACCTGAAGAAGCTGACCCTAGAACTAGGCGGCAAGAGCCCCAACATCGTGTTCAACGACGCCGGGCCCGCCGCCATCGAGGGCGCCGCGAATGCGATCTTCTTCAACCACGGGCAGTGCTGCGTGGCCGGATCACGGCTGTATGTCCAGCGCGGCCGATTCGATGAAGTCGTCGACGGCGTCGCGCAAATCGCCAAGTCGATCAAGATGGGACCGGGGATGGAACCAGGGACGCAGATGGGCCCGCTGGTCTCCGACGAGCAGTTCCGCCGGGTAACCGGCTACCTGGAGTCCGGCCAGGCCGAGGGTGCCACCGCCCTAGCCGGCGGCGGGAGGTTCGGCGACCGCGGCTACTTCGTCGAGCCCACCGTGCTGACCAATACCCGCCCGGAGATGAAGGTCGTCCGCGAGGAGATCTTCGGGCCGGTCCTGGTCGCCTCTCCGTTCACCGATCTGGATGAGATCGCCACGGTCGCGAACGACTCCGAGTACGGCCTGGGGGCGGGTATCTGGACCAGGGACATCTCCAAGGCCCATGCCCTGGCGAAGAAGCTCCGGGCCGGGACGGTCTGGATCAACTGCTACAACGTGTTCGACGCGGCACTGCCATTCGGCGGGTACAAGCAGTCCGGCTGGGGCCGCGAGATGGGCCACGAGGCGCTCCATGCCTACACCGAGGTGAAGGCCGTCACCACTCAGCTGTAAATAGCAGCCGTGGCCCCGGGGGCCGGACCGGCAGGTCCGGCCCCCGCTACGTGCCAGGGAACAGCCGGCATCGAGGCGCGGACGCCTGCAACCCGGCCCGGCCCGGCCCGAAGCAGAGGCATTGAGCTCCCATGTGATAGCCATTAGGCTCGTGCGCGAACGCGAACCCGATCTGGCCGTCGATGGCCCGTTGCAGTACGACGCCGCTGCCATCGCATCGGTAGGGCACAGCAAGCGGCCCGGCAGCGCGGTGGCCGGACGCGCCAGCGTCTTCGTCTTCCCAGACCTGGACACTGGCAACACGACCTACAAGGCTGTGCAGCGCAGCGCGCAGGTCGTCAGCGTCGGTCCGATGCTGCAAGGCCTGGCCAAGCCGGTGAACGACCTCAGCCGGGGTGCCCTGGTGGACGATATCGTCTACACGCTGGCGCTTACCGCAGCCCAGTCGCGCGCCGGATAGCTTCTGGTTGGCGCGACGTTCGTCGGGCTGGGCTGGGCTGGGCATGCGGCCTGCAAGGCGCATAGCAGACACCAGGCCCCTTGCCGGGGGAGAAGGTGTCACCAGCAGGAACTCGCTACGGGCCTCCTCAGGCCAGGGCAACGGCGCCTTCCGCTGAGCCGGGGTGCCCAGCAAGATTTAAGCGTATGCTGAGCACAGGTTGCGATGGCTTGCTTGCCACCCCAGCTTTGCTGCATAGACGTTGCTCCGGACCCCGGTGGCGTTCCGTACCGACACGGACGTTTGCTCACCGGGAGGTCGCGTTGACACAGTCAGTCGCCGGTCCCGGGACGGGTTGCCGTCTGGTTGCGGGCATTTGATCAAAATTCTCCTACGGGAATACCGGCACGCAGCGACAAGGAAGTCATCTGATGAAGGCTCTGGTGTACCACGGACCGGGTCAGAAGGTGTGGGAGCACGTACCCGACCCGAAGATCATCGACCCCACTGACGTGATCGTGCAGGTGGACATCACCACGATCTGCGGCACCGACCTGCACATCCTCAAGGGGGACGTCCCGGCGGTGACCGACGGGCGGATTCTGGGGCATGAAGGTGTCGGGACGATCACCGAGGTCGGCCAGGCGGTGAGCAAGCTCGCCGTGGGGGACCGCGTGATCATCTCCTGCGTCACCTCGTGCGGCTCATGCTCCTACTGCCACCAGCACCTGCCCGCGCACTGCCTGGACGATGAGGGCACCTCCGGCATCGGCTGGATCTTCGGCCACCTCATCGACGGCACCCAGGCGGAGTACGTGCGCGTACCCTTCGCCGAGAACTCCCTGCACAAGATGCCCGAGGGGGTGAGCGACGAGGCCGCGGTCATGCTCTCCGACATCTTGCCCACGGGCTTCGAGATCGGGGTGCGCAACGGCCGCGTCGAGCCCGGCGACGTCGTCGCCGTCATCGGCGCCGGACCGGTCGGCCTGTCGGCGATGATGACCGCCGGGCTCTACGGCGCCTCTCGCATCATCGCCATAGACCTCGACGACAACCGGGTCCAGCAAGCTAAGGGCTTCGGCGCCACCGACGGCGTCAACAGCGGCGATGCGGGCTGGCAGGACGAGGTGCTGGCCATGACCGACGGCTTGGGCGTGGACGTCGCGATCGAGGCCGTGGGCATGCCCGCGACCTTCCTGATGGCCACCGAGCTCATCCGGCCCGGCGGGACAGTGGCGAATGTCGGCGTGCACGGCAAGTCGGTGGAACTCAAACTCCAGGATCTGTGGATCAAGGACATCGCGATCACCACCGGCCTGGTGAGCGCCACCACGACGCCGATGCTGCTCAGACTGGTCGCCCAGGGCAAGCTCACACCGGAGAAGTTCGTGAGCCACCGCTTCACGTTCGAGGCCATCATCGACGCCTACGACACCTTCGGCCGCGCAGCGGAGACCAAGGCCCTCAAGGTGGCCATCACCCGCTGACACACCGCCCACGGCCCGATCCGCCGCGCGCGGGCCGGGGCCGCGCGCGGGCCGGGAGGGGGACATGCTCGGCGGGAAGTCCTCCGGCTGGTCAGCGGACAGCGAGAGGGTATGGCGCGACACGGCCGCAACGTCAGACGATCGCAGCCGCGCGGTCGCGCGGGAAGGAGCGGAACAAATCATGGGCGTCGGTCAGGGTCGCGGGGTGCAGGTGCTAGAGGATCCGCTGGCGAACAAGGGCACCGCGTTCTCCGAGGAGGAACGCTCCGAGCTGGGCTTGCGTGGCCTGCTGCCGGCCGTGGTGGAGACGCTGGAGCAGCAGGTGCGCCGCCGGTACCAGGCCTACCAGGAGCAGCCCACCGACGTCGCCCGGCACATTAACCTGCGCGCGCTGCAGGACACCAGCGAGATGCTGTTCTACCGGCTGGTGTCCGACCACATCGAGGAGATGCTGCCGATCCTGTACACCCCGACGGTCGGGCTGGCCTGCCAGCGCTTCAGCGAGATCTACCGCCGTCCGCGCGGCCTTTTCATCGCCTACCCCGACCGCGACCGCATCGGGGAGATCCTGCGCAACCGGCCCCGGCGGGAGGTCGACGTCATCGTCGTCACCGACGGGCAGCGGATTCTGGGCCTGGGGGACCAGGGCATCGGCGGCATGGGCATCCCGATCGGCAAGCTGTCGTTGTACGCGGTGCTCGGTGGCATCGACCCTGCCCGCAGCCTGCCGATCCTCCTGGACGTCGGCACCGACAACGCCGAGCTCCTCGACGACCCCATGTACCTCGGCTGGCGGCACCACCGTGTCGCCGGCGCCGACTACGACGACTTCGTCGACCGGTTCGTCCAGGCCGTGCGCGCCGAACTGCCTGATGTCCTACTGCAGTGGGAGGACTTCGCCAGCCCGCACGCCCTGCCGATCCTGGAGCGTTACCGCGATCAGCTGCTCAGCTTCAACGATGACATCCAGGGCACTGCTGCCGTTGTCCTGGCCGCCCTTTTCGCGGGGGCAGCGGCTACCGGGTCGCGGCTGCGCGACCAGACCGTGGTGATGCTCGGTGCCGGGTCGGCTGGCATCGGAGTCTGCGAGCAGGTCGTGCGGTCGATGGTGGCCGACGGCCTGTCCGAGCAGGGCGCCCGTGCCAGGATCTGCGTGGTCGACATCAACGGCCTGCTCACCACGGACCGCCCGGACCTCGGCCCGGCGCAGCGCCGTCTCGCCCAGCCGCCGGGCGCCGTGCCCGGCAGGGAACCTGGTCGGCCAGCCGACCTCACCGACGTGATCGACGCGGTGCACCCGACCGCGCTCATTGGCCTTTCGACCGCGAGCGGGGCCTTCACCGAAGAGGTCGTGCGCCACATCGCCGCATACGCCAAGCGGCCGGTCATCATGCCGCTGTCCAACCCGACCAGCCGCAGCGAGGCCCGGCCGCAAGATCTCGCCGAGTGGACCGAAGGCCGTGCGCTCGTCGCTACCGGATCCCCGTTCGGGCCGGTGCAGGTCGGCGACGCCAGCATCCCCGTCGCCCAGTGCAACAACATTTACATCTTCCCGGGAGTCGGCCTGGCCGTGACGGCCGTTCGCGCAACCCGCATCACCGACGCCATGATGACCGCGGCGGCCGCTGCTGTCGGTGACGCCGCCACGATCCGGCACGACCCGCACGGGACACTCCTGCCCGACCGTGCTCAGCTCGCCGACATCGCCACCGTCGTGGCCAGCGCCGTCGCCAAGGCCGCCGTCGCCGATGCCGTCGCACCCGCGCTCACCGATGACCAGATCGACCAGGCCATCCACCGCACCAGGTGGCTACCCTGCTATCAGTCCTAGCGGCTCACATTCGCTCGAAGATCGCGGCGATGCCCTGGCCGCCGCCGATGCACATGGTGATGAGGGCGTACCGGCCGGCTGTCCTCCTCAGCTCATACAGCGCCTTGACCACCAGGATGGCGCCCGTGGCCGCCACCGGGTGCCCGAGCGAGATGCCGCTGCCGTTCGGGTTGTGGTCACGCCCGCACAGCTCAGCGGGGCCGCGTCGAAGGAGTCGACCCCGTCCGGGACCTTCGCTGCGAACGCTGCCTCAGCCAGGAAGTACTCGGCGTAGCAGCCGTCGACGGCGTAACCGCTATTGCGCTGCTGCAGGCACAGAGTCTCCCAGCCGGTCAGGCAGTGCTTGCAGGTGCCGCATGCATAACCCAGCCACGGCACGGCCACCCGCTGCCCGAGCTCCAGGCCGCCGACGCCGTCGCCGATGGCGTGAACGGGGCCCACGCCCTCGTGGCCCGGCACGAACGGCGGGGCTGGCTTGACGGGCCAGTCGCCGTTGGCGGCGTGGATGTCGGTATGGCAAAGGCCGGAGGCCTCCATCCTGACGGTGATCTGCCCGGGCCCTGGCTCGGGAATTGGCCTGTCCTCGATGACGAGCGGCTGCCCGAACTCTCGGACGACTGCAGCTTTCATATCTCCTCCACGTGATGCGTCTGAGCCGATCGTTCGCCAGGCACTGCGCTGGCGCGGCGGCCCGAGGGTGGTGACCAGGGCGGGACAGCGGTCTGTCGCCGCCTTCGGTTAGGACAGGCACGCGCAGGCGTTTCCGGGTTCCCGGGCCCCAGCAGGTCCACTAGGCGCGCGGCGATGCCGCACAAAACCAGCTGCCTCGTGGACAGACCGTTCAGGTGCTGACTGGAGATCACGAAGTTGTCGCTCAGCGGCTGGGTACTGCCGCTGTTGGTCGCGACGCTCGCCGCCGCGAGGACGAGCGCGGTGACCAGGGCGAGCAGCCCTATGACGACGATCATGATCGTGACTCCTGTGCCCTTGGGGAGGGATTCCCGGTGAGCCCGCGGGGTCTCGACGTGGCCGGAGTTCGGTGCAGCTCCCAGTCAACGCCGAGGCCGGCACAATATCAATGGGCGTAGGTCTACACTGAAGACCTATAGTTTATCAAGGCCTTGCCGTTGGCCGCCGACCTAACAGGTAAGTCCTCGGTAGGCTCCGGGCTGGCACCAGCCTTGTGTACGCCCTTGGTGTCCGGGCGGCCAGGAGCGGGTCGGCGGGCGGGATGCACCGCCTGGCTGGAGGAGTGCGCTCCGTCTGGCGGGGGCAGTGTGGAGGCCAGTCCGGTAAGGAGGATGTCGAGACCGCGTTCGAGTTCGGCGGCGCCGTCGTAGGCGGCCAGGACGGGGGCGAGGCTGCGGAGTAGGGGGAATTCGCCGATCGGCAGCCGGTACAGGCCCAACCGCAGCAGGTCGTCGGTCTCGTCCGGGTTGTCGACGAGTTCTTGCAGCTCGTTGAGCACATGGCCGTGCAGGAAGCCGAACAGGGCCCGGTAGATGTGCAGTGCGTCGGCGCCGCTGAAGCCGGCTCGGGTGAGCAAGGCGAGAACGTCTTCGAGCGGGCGCAGGGTGCCCGGGGGCCGCAGCGCGAGCGGCGTGGCCAGGGGCCGGGTGACCAGCAGCGGCACAACGTGCGGGTGGGCCAGCGCCAGCGCCCGGTAGGCGCGGGCGACGGCGCGCAGCTGGCCGGCCCAGTCGGGGTCGGCGGGGTCGACCTTGAGCTGGGCGAGCACGGTCTCGGCGACGCCGTCCAGCAGCGCTGCCTTGTTAGGCGCGTGCCGGTAGAGAATCATCGGGTCCCGGTCCAAGGCGCGGGCGAGGCGGCGCATGGACAAGCCGTCGGCCCCGTCGCGGTCGATGATCTCCAGCGCTGTGCTCAGCACCACCTCGCGGGTGATCTTGCCGTCTCGGTGCGCGTCAGCATCCTGGCCGGTGCGGTCGGCTGGCGGCTGGGTCATCAGAATTGCGGCGCGGAGACCCCAGCTTTCAGGCCGGGGAGGAAACGCCGCTCCACCTCCCTCCGAATGTCAGTGCGATGTGATACCGATAGTGATTCAATTTAGTAGATCTACGCTGTAGACACTATCTTAGCGGAAGCGTCGACCGTGGAGCGGCCTGCGGCTTCCAGACCATGGGCAAAAGGCATTTCGACTCCGAACGGGCCGTAGTGACAGCCCTGCGCAAGGGTGGCACTGGACGCACGGTGTCCGGGCCGGTCAGCTCACCGTCTGCTCTGAGGTGACGAGCCAGCCGAGGCGGCGGGACATGGTTTGTGCGCAGCGGACGAGGGCGAGCACGTGGTCGGAGGTGTCAGTGGCGCGCCACAGCACCGACCACGGGTAGTAGGAGGCCGGTTCGGTGAGCGGCCGCCAGGTGGTCCCGGGGAGCGCGGAGACGCAGGACGACGGCACGCAGTACAGGCAGCGTCCCCGGGCGACCAGGTCGGCGGCCGCGCGGATGCTTTCCACGGTGCCCTCGTGCACGGTGGGGGTGAAGCCGGCGGCCCGGCACATCTCGACGGTGAACTGGTTGAATTCCGGGGCGCGGGCTTCTTCGGCGAGCAGCAGCGGCTCTTCGGCCAGGACGGCGACGGGGATGGCGTCAAGTCCGGCGAGCCTGTGGCCAGGCGGGACCAGGACGCCCAGCGGGTCGTGGCGGAACAGGTGCGAGGCGATCTGGGGCGGGGCGTGCGCGGCCCGGCCGATGCCGGCGTCTAGGCGGCCGTCGGCGAGCCGCCGGTACTGCTCGGGCACGCTGGCCTCGACCTGGTGGATGACCAGGCCGGGGTCGCAGGCCTGGACCTCGTGCAGGATCTGCGGCATCGAGTCGTAGCTCGCGTCGATGATGGCGACCCGCAGCGCGGCCGACGCGTCGGCCGCGCTGCGGGCGATGGCGGCGGCCCGGTCCGTGTGGGCAAGGATCTGCCGCGCTTCGGCCAGGAACGCCGCACCGGCGGCGGTCAGCGAGACGTGGTGGGTGCTGCGTTTCAGCAGGCAGACGCCCAGCTCACGCTCGAGCCGCTGCACTTGCTGACTCAGCGCCGACTGCACGATGTGCTCGCGGGCGGCCGCGCGACCGAAGTGCAGTTCCTCGGCCAGCGTCACGAAATAGCGAAGCTGACGAAACTCCATGCTCGCCGACCTCCAACCTCGGTTCGCATAAGGCCGAATAAGAACCGCCGAGGTCCAGGGCAGATAAGTACGTAACCGCGCACTCGCGAGCAGGATAACGTTTCCCCTCGTCATGTATAGGTTAGGTCGCAGTAACCATGACGGCAATGCCTACCTGTCGCGAGAACTACCTGATCAGTCGTGGTCGGTCAGGTCGCGGTGGGTCCCTCCTGGTGAGCGGCGCTTAACGCAGCCTCGCGCGCGATGTGCCCCGGCCGGCACATTCCCCGGCCGGATCAGCGAGTGCCGGGGCCCCGGTGCCTGTTCTGTTACTGCGTGCGCGCCGACGAGCGTCACCCGGCAGCGTACGCCTGGTCAGCCTGCGTGCTGCGGGTAGCAAGACGTTGACGTCATCTGGCTTGCTGAAGCCAGACACCACAGCCGGGCCGGTTGGTGCGCTAGCTGGAGAGGGACCTGCGTGTACTTCTTGCCTCAGGCCGACATCGGCGGCTTGCTGATCGACGTCGATGCGGTCCGCCATATCCGCTTGCTTCGGTGCGGTGCGGGTGGGCGGCCGGGTCCAGCGCCGCCATCACCCTGCATTGCCGCTTCGCCAGGCCCTGTCCTCAACGCGCCAGGTCCGGGCCTGACAACCCCAAGTCGGTCGGCTGACCGGCGTCGACGGGCTTGGCGTGAATAAGCGTCGGCGCGTGCCGCCAGGTGAGGCAGGCGATCGCGCCGAGGGGGATGGGAGGCAGGTAGGTGACGGCCCGGTACAACAGCACGGCGGCTGTCACCTGCGCGCTGGCCCGGTGGCCGGCGCCGGCGGCCAGCGTGGCGATCAGCCCGAGTTCGGTGATTCCGAGACCGCCGGGGGTGATGGGCAGCACCGTCAGCAGCCGGACGAACGCGAAGGCCGCCAGGGAGGTCTGCCAGGGTACCTGGGCCTGGGAAAGGCCAATGCCGCGTAGGCACGCCAGCAGCACGAGCCACAAGGTGAGGTTGCTCGCGGCCGTGGCGGCGGTGATCCGCCAGCCGCGCGCGGCGATCAAGGCGCCGGCCCGGTCGCGGAAGCCGAGCAGTGATCCGGGGACGTCGAAGGACGCCGACCGGCGTACCACCCGGCAGGCCATGACGAGCGCGAGTTGCAGCGCGCGGCCCGCGCGGAGCGCGAACGGCTCGCTGCGCATGAGAAGGCCGAGCCCGGCGGCCATGGCGGTGAGCAAGGCCAGGCCGACCGCGGCGGCGGCGATCAGGCCGGCCCCCGGCCGGCCAGCCGTCGCCAGGATCATCAGGGCGAGGACCGGCAGGCCCAGGCGGGCGAAGACGTTCCAGATTCCCGACACCAGGGTGTAGAGCACGTACTCAGCCGTGCTGACACCCCAGCTCGAGAGCATCGCCCAGCTGACTCCCATGGCGAGGGCCCCTCCGGCGGGCAGGGTATTCGCCACAGCGTTGGAGCCGAGGTTGACCACGGCCGCTTCGCGCAGCCGTATCGATGGCAGTACCGAGCAGATCATGATCCAGGTAGAGGCCATACTGGCTGCCGCGGCCGCAGCGACGAGCAGTGCCTGGGCCCACGTCATCGCGTGCAGGCTGGCCCACACGCTGCGGTAGGACGCGAAATGCGGGAGGGCAAAACCGAATATGGCCGCGACGAGGGCGACCGACCCTGCGGTGCGGAAGAACTCCCGGCCGGATCGCGGCCCTAGCCGCCTCGGACCCGCAATAGCGACGGCTGGCGGATCGGCAATGGCCGTCATCGGATCCCTTGCCGTGCGCAGGGCGGACCGGAATGGTGCATGTTGTGCCAACTCTCGCCGGACGGCGCCGGCCCATCATGGGGTGCCGTCGTGGCGCGGCGAGCCAGCCGTTCGTGCTCCAGTCAACCCCGGCCAGACCAAGGCGGAAACGGGCTATCTGAGATCGGTCTATCACCAGAACCGATCAGTCGGCGGCCGTCATGCCGGTGCGACGCACCTTGCCCCCACCGGGCCGGGCGGCGAGCAGGACTTCAGTGTCGGCTGGCCGCGTCCCGTGCTGCGCCTATGTCGCGGTCGGCCTCGCGGGAATCTCGATCTTCGGTGTCTTCCTGTTCCTCACCTACTACCTGCAGGTGGTCAAGGGCTACAGCCCGCTGAGCTGCGGGCTGCTCTTCCTGCCGTTCGTGGGCTGCATCCTGGTCAGCTCTAACGTCTCCAGCATCGTGACCCTGCCCCGGTTGGGGCCGCGCGTCCTGATCGCCTCCGGCATGCTGCTGGGCGTCGCCGCGATGATCTACCTGACCCAGCTCACCGTGACCTCCAGCTACGCAAGCGGCGTCCTGCCCGCCATGCTCGTCTTGGGCCTGGGCTTCGGGATGATCTTCGCCCCGGCCATCAACACCGCCACGGCAGGGGTCCGGCGCGAGGATTCCGGCGTGGCCTCGGCGCTGGTCAACACGATGCAGCAGGTCGGCGGATCGATCGGGACGTCCGCGCTGAGCACCATCGCGCTGACGGCGACGGCCAGCTACCTGGCCGCGCACCCCGCCGGCGCGCTCGCGCCTGCGATCGCGGCCACCTATGGCTACACACGCGCCTTTGCGGTGTCAGCCGCGCTGCTCGGACTCGGCGTGATCCTCGCGGTCGTCCTGCTGCCATCCCGGCACCGGCTAGCCGAACTCAGGAACGCAGCCGCCGTCCCCGTCCCCGCACCACAGCCAGAGAGGCACGCCATTCCCGTGGCCCTGGTCAGCTGCTCGCCGGTGATAGTCCCCCTCTCCGGATCGTCGGCCCGGCAGCCGTCGCGACCGGTCACGCATCCCAGCGGATAGGTCGGCAGACGAGGAGGAGAGCGGCCCGGGCGATGTCGTCGATCCTGGCATCCCTCATGGAAGGTGCAGCATGGTGGCTCGCTTCCCAGCCCGATGGCACAATGAGCTGACATGGACGACGGGGGTCCTTCGGTAACTGCCCGCCGGGTCGCGGCGCACCGGCTCGGCTTCTCCCGGGTCCCTGCGGCCTACGGTGTTCCCGCCGCCGACGAGGCTCTCGCCGCCGACGTCGCGGCCGGGCTGGTGGCCCCGGCGAACAGGATGCACGACTACCTCGCCGCGCGCACCTCGTTCTTCGACCGGACCGTCGTCAGTGCCATCGACCGCGGCGTGCGGCAGGTCGTGGTCGGCGCAGCCGGCTACGACGGCCGCGCGTTCCGCTACGCCAAGCCGGGCATCCGCTGGTTCGAGGTGGACCATCCCGCGACCCAGCGGGACAAGCTGGAAAGGCTGGAGCGGCTCGGCATCGCCGCGCCCCACGTGCGGTTCGTCGAGGCCGACTTCACCCGGGACCCGGTAGCGGACCGGCTGCGCTCCGCCGGACTCGAGACGGCCACGCCCAGCCTGTTCCTGCTCGAAGGGGTCGCCGTCTACCTGGAGCCAGCCGTCCTCGAGACCGTGCTCGAGCAATTCCGCCAGGTCGCTGCCCCCGGCAGCCGCCTGGCCATCAGCGTGTCACTGTCCAGGGAGCACGACGAGGACGCCCGGGCCCGTTTCCAGGCTGCGGTGGCCGCCCTGGGGGAGCCGGCCAGGTCCGCGTTCGGCGCCAGCGAGGCCGAGGACCTGCTCGCGCGGACCGGGTGGCGGACCATTCCCGGTCGCGAGGAGACAGCCGCCAAACGCGAGCGCCTGCGCTCGGCCGGCCTGCTCACGGCCAGCGCCGGCCCCCGGGCTCCTCAGGCATCCGCGCCTTCCAGACGGTCCAAGCAGCCCAGGCAGCCCACGTCACCCGCGCTATCCGCCCCCCAGCCGGGCACCCTCTCCCTGTCGGCCTTGCTGTCCCAGGCGCTGGTCGCGTTCACGATCGAGTTCGACAACCAAGCCGAACACCGCCTCCCGCACCGCACCACCGATCACGGGGCGTCCGTCCACGGTGACGGTGCTTGGCTGGTGTCGCTGGTCATGTGGGAGAACTGCCTGCGGCACGTCACCGACGAGCCGATCACCGTCGGCGAACTGGAGGCTCGCGCGCGCACCGGGACCAACCTGGATGGCATGCGGCGCTGGGGCTATATCACCATCGACGGCACCGCCAGGAAGATCCACAAGGGCCGTCCGGGACCGGACGCCGTCCTGCGCGCCACCGCCGCAGGGCTGCGGGCCCGCGAGGTGTGGCTGCCGCTGCCCGGCCTCATCGAGCAGCGCTGGCGGGAACGATTCGGCTCCGGCCAGGTTGACCGGCTGCGAGAGTCCCTCGTGACCGTGGCCAGTCAGCATGATCCCGGACTGCCCAACTGCCTGCCGATCCTCGGCGCGGCCCTGCTCAGCCGGGGACCGGATCCCGCGCTCCGGCCTGCGGGCCATGTCGACCTAGCCGGTCTGCCGCTGTCGGCGCTGCTGTCCCGGGTGCTGCTGTCGTTCGCTTTGGAGTACGAACACGAAGCGGGGTCGTCCCTTGCGATCAGCGCGAACGTGCTGCGTGTCCTGAGCGCGGACGGGGCCCGGCGGCGCGACCTCCCGCCGCTGACCGGCACCTCCAAAGAGGCCGTCAGCTGGGCGCTGGGCATCTTGATCCGGGAGCAGCGAGCCGCCGAGGATCCGGACCCGGCCGCGGGCCGCGGCAAGATCGCCCACCTCACCCCACGGGGCCTGCAGGCGCAGCGTCTTTACCACGAGTTCGCCGGCACGATCGAGCAGCGCTGGCGTGAGCGCTTGACCGGCGGTGCGATCGACGCTCTCCGGACGTCGCTGGAAGGGCTGGCCACCGCACCCGACGGTGAGCCACCGCCCCTGTTCGCGGGACTGGAGCCCTACCCGGACAACTGGCGAGCCGCTGTCCGCCGCCCGGTCACCCTGCCGCACTACCCGATGGTCTTGCACCGCGGCGGCTACCCTGACGGCAGTTAGCTCCCGCTCGGCTTCCACGGCAGCTGGATTCCTGACGGCTAGTGAGGGAGGCCGGCCTGGCCGGCGTGTCGGTCAGGCCAGCAATCGTCGGCGCTCAGCACAGGAGGTGCCGTGCCGGACTTGACCGCTGAAGACGAGGCCGCCGCGATGGTTGCTGCCGTCCGAGACGATCCCGCCCGGCGCCTGGAGTTGGCCGCCCGCTTCTACGACCGCCGGGTCGGGCGGCCGAGCATCCGGTCCTACCGCCGGGCGGAGCTGGCCTTCATGCGCTGGCAGATGACGCGAGGCACGTATGGACCACGGCAAGGGCACCATTGGCGATTCGCACCCTGAGGAACCTGACCAGGAGCACCGGCACGGATCAGCAGGAAGAGCTCGCTCCGCCCGGGTTTAACCTAGACGCAACACGTTGTCACACGACATAAACAATGCGGGGCTAGAGTATGCCATCCGCTGTGACAAACGGCGAAGGCGTGGCGGCACGGCACTTACGGGGATCACGACAGCATTTCACCTGCTTACCTTGTGAAATGCACAGTCCGAAACGAGGGTCGCATATGCATATGCCCGTTCGGGATTGGTTCGAAAAGCGGTCGTTTCAGCACCAGGAATTCAGCGATCTAGCCAGTTCCGGCGAGGCGATGCGCCGCCCGGCCATCACGCTGATCCTGCCGGCCCGCGAGGTCGCGGGCACCATCGGCCCGATCCTGGACACGGTGGCCAGGCTGAACGAGCGTAGCGGTCTGGTCGATCAGGTGCTCGTGGTCGACGCGGACTCTGCGGACGGCACCGCCGGTATCGCCCGGGCCCATGGCGCGGAGGTTTACTCGGAAAACGAATTGCTGCCGGAATACGGGCCCGCCCAGGGCAAGGGCGACGCGATGTGGCGGGCCCTATCGGTGGCTCGCGGCGATATCGTCATGTTCGCCGACGCCGATACGCGTGATTTCGGTGAGCATTTTGTCTACGGCACGCTCGGCCCGCTGCTGATGGCGCCGGGAGTCCAGTTCAGCAAGGCGGCCTACCGGCGCCCGTTCACCAGCGCGGAGCAATCCGTCGCCGACGGCGGCGGCCGGGTCACCGAGCTGATGGCCAAGCCCCTGCTGAACTTCTTCTTCCCCGAACTCGCCGGGTTCGTGCAGCCGCTGGCCGGCGAGTTCGCCGCGTCCCGGGACCTGCTGCTGCGCACCCCGTTCCTGACCGGGTACGGGGTGGAGATCGCGATCCTGATCGACGTGCTCGGCGCCGTCGGGCTGCCCGCGATGGCCCAGGTGGACCTCGGCTCGCGGCAGAACCGTCACCAGCCGCTCTGGGACCTGACCAGGATGAGCTCGGCCGTGCTGCGCGCACTGGCCCGCCGGGTGCCGGCCCTGGACAATGCGGTGCCCGCGCCCCGAGCGCCCGGCTTGTGGGACCTGCAAGGACCCGTCGGCCCTGAGACCTACCTGCACGCGGTCGCCACCCAGGACGGGCTGCGTCTCGACGAGCACCTGACCGAGCTGCTCGAGCGTCCGCCCATGACCCAGGTCCTGCCCGCCCTGGCGGAAATCCCCGCCTTCCAGACCAATATGTAACACTTTGCCCGGTATCTGCCTCATGTGAAATTAAATGAGTGTGGCTCTCTACCTGCTCTATTGGGTAGAAAGTCACACTCGTGGGTTCACAGGCCCGTCCTCGGCCAGGACGTCTAGGATCAGCTGGCCGTAGCGGCCCAGCTTGGTCTCGCCCACGCCGTTGATAGCAGAAAGCCCCACTAGCGTCGACGGCGGCGACGCCGCGATCTGCCGCAGGGTCGCGTCGTGGAAGATCACGTACGCCGGCATGCCCTGTTCCTTCGCGACCGCCGCCCGCCAGGCGCGCAGCCGCTCGAACAACAGCTCAGCCTCCGGTGTCAGTTCGGGCGCAGGACCAGGCGACTTACCCCGGGCCGAGCCCGCGGCGCCCCCAGCCCCGGCCCCAGCCCCAGTGCCGCCCCCAGCCGCGGCCCCGGTGCCGGCCTTCGCGCCCCGCCCGCTCCGCGCCGCAGGCGCAGCCGCTGGCCGGGGAGCGTCCCGCCGGAACAGGACCTCCCGCTCGCCGCGCAGCACCTCTCCGCTGAGGTCGGTTAGCGCCAGCGTCCCGTGATCGCCCTTGACCGCGAGCAGCCCGGAGGACAGCAACTGCCGGACCACGCCCCGCCACTCGCCCTCGCTGAGCTCGCCGCCGATGCCGAAGACCGGCAGGGAATCGTGCCCGTACGAAAGCACCCGCGGCGTCTTCTTCCCGAGCAGGATGTCGATCGGCTGTCCCGCGCCGAAGGAAGGCCCGTTCAGCCGCCCCAGCCGCACCACGGTCGAGAGCAGCTTCTGCGCCGCCACCGTGCCGTTCCAGACCGAAGGCGGCGCCAGGCAGGTATCGCAGTTCCCGCACGCCTCCGCCTCGGTCTCGCCGAAGTACGCCAGCATCTGCCGGCGCCGGCAGCCCGCCGTCTCGCACAGGGCGAGCATCGCGTCCAGGTGCGCCACGAGCCGGCGGCGGTGCGCGAGGTCGCCGTCGGAGTCGTCGATCATCCGCCGTTGCTGGACCACGTCCGCCAGCCCGTAGGCCAGCCAGGCTGTGGCCGGCGCACCGTCGCGCCCGGCCCGCCCGGTCTCCTGGTAGTACCCCTCGACCGACCGGGGCAGGTCGAGGTGCGCGACGAAGCGCACGTCCGGCTTGTCGATGCCCATCCCGAACGCGATCGTCGCCACCATGATCAGCCCGTCCTCGCGCAGGAACCGCGACTGGTTCACGGACCGGGTCCGCGCGTCGAGGCCGGCGTGATACGGCAGGGCGATGAACCCCTCGGAACAAAGGAACTCCGCGGTCTTCTCCACCGACGCCCGGGACAGGCAGTAGACGATGCCCGCTTCGCCCGGGTGCTCGGCCCGCAGCAGCCGGAGCAGTTGCCGCCGCGGCTCGTTCTTCGGCTCGATCCGGTACTGGATGTTGGGCCGGTCGAAGCTCGCCACGAACTGCCGGGCGCCGCCCAGCGACAAACGCGCAGCGATCTCTTCGCGGGTCTGCTCGGTCGCGGTGGCGGTCACCGCGATCCTGGGCACCGCGGGCCAGCGCTCGTGCAGCACAGACAGGGCCAGGTAGTCAGGGCGGAAATCGTGGCCCCACTGGGCCACACAGTGCGCCTCGTCGATGGCGAACAGCGCCACCGTGCCGCGGTCGAGCAGCCGCAAGGCGGATTCGGTCCGCAGCCGTTCCGGCGCCAGGTAGAGCAGGTCGAGCTTGCCGTCCAGGAAGGCGTACTCCACCCCGCGGCGCTCGTCGGGATCCTGGGTCGAGTTGAGGAAGCCCGCCCGCACGCCGAGCACGGTCAGCGCGTCGACCTGATCCTGCATGAGCGCGATCAGCGGCGAGATCACCACGCCGGTTCCTTCGCGCACCAGCGCGGGGATCTGGTAGCACAGCGACTTGCCGCTGCCGGTCGGCATCAGCGCGATCGCGTCGCCGCCGGCGCAGACGTGCTCGATGATCTCCTGCTGCTGACCGCGGAAGGAGTTGTAGCCGAACACGCGGTGCAGCACCTCGGCCGCCGCGTCACCGATTCCGGGCAAGCCCACGCGGCGATTCTACGGGCCGCCACCGACACTCAGTCGCCGAACAGGTGCCGGAAATAGGACTGCGGATCCCGCATGAACTGCCGCCACGCGATCACCAGGCCCAGGTCGTCCCAGGTCGCGGTCCGCATCCCCCAGGGGCCGAGCTCGAGCAGGCTGGCCCCGGGAATCGCCGCCAGGATGGGGGAGTGGGTGGCGACGATCACCTGGGATCCGGCAGCGGCCAGGTCGTGCAGCACCGAGGCCAGGCCGAGCGACGCGACGAAGGATAGCGGCGCGTCCGGCTCGTCCATCAGGTAGAAACCCTCGTCGTTCACCCGGGTACGCAGGATCTCCAGGATCCCCTCCCCGTGACTCATCTCGTGCAGCCGTTCCTGCGTGCGGCCGGGATTCTGCTCCAGGTAGCTGTAGAGCTGGTTCATCGTGTCGGCGCGCAGGAAGTACGACCAGCGCGGCCGCAGGCCCCGCACCACGGTCAGGTCCCAGCCGATGCCCGGCTCGCTCTCCCTGACCCGGAACAAGCGGCCCTGAGCCGAACCTCCCTGCGGGTTCAGCCCGTACGCCTCCGCCAGGCTCTCCACGACCGTCGACTTCCCCGAGCCGTTCTCGCCCACCAGCACGGTCAGCCCCGCGGGCAACTCCAGGCCCTCCCGCAGCAGCTGCGCCATGGCCGGGACGCTCGCGGGCCACACCGACTCATCGACCTGCAGGCCCGGGCCGGGCAGAAAGGCCCGGACCGGGCGGGCGTCGAACCCCTCGCTGGCGGCCATGCTCCCATGATGCCGGGAAAGACATCTTTGCCCGAACGAGCAGTGGTGCGTGCCGCCCGCAATGCCATACGGTGCCCAGCATGGACGCCTCGATTGCTGATCGCCTCGCCATCCGCGATGTCGTCGAGACCTGGGCCAGCGCCAGGGACTCCGGAGACTGGGAGGCCTTCCGGGCCTGCTGGCACGACGACGGCTACATGATGGCCACCTGGTTCCAGGGACCGAAGGAGGACTTCATCCGGGTCAGCCAGGAAGGCGCAGCCCGGGGCGTGAACATCCTGCACTTCACCGGCGGCTGCCGGATCACGCTCGCGGGCCCGCGGGCCATCGCGCAGACCCGGATGACGATCATGCAGCGCGGCGAGGTCGACGGCGTGCTGTGTGACGTCGCCTGCACCGGCCGGTTCTATGACTTCCTTGAAAAGCGGGGGGGCAGGGGGGTCGGCCCCCCCGAGCCAGCAGAGCAGCGTGACGGAAGGTGGGCGATCGTCATGCGCCAGCCCATCTACGAGAAGGACCGGCTGGACCCGGTCGACCCGGCGGCCTCGCTCGTGCTGGATCCCGAACTGCTGGCCCGCTACCCCGAAGGCTACCGGTACCTGGCCTACCTGCAGGTCCAGGCCGGCTACCCGGTGAAGCCGGACATGCCGGGCCTGCGCGGGCCCGAGGTGGAGCGCCTGTACCAGCGCGGCGCCGCCTGGCTGGCCGGCGAGCCGGTCAGCCCTTAGGACCGGCTGGCCAGCACGACCTCGTCGGCGCGTTCCCATGCCGCCTCCTGGTCATCAGGCTGATACCTGGCCAGACGGGTGCCGCGCTGGACGAGCGAGCGCAGCTCGGGCAGCGACCCGCCGGTCACGCCGAGCGCGCGGGCCTGGACCAGCACGTTGCCCCAGGAGGCGGCCTCGGTCGGGCCGGCCACCACGGGCAGCCCGCAAGCGTCGGCGGTCAGCTGGCAGAACAGCGGGTTGGCCACACCGCCGCCGACGACGTGCACCGTGCGGACCGCCCGTGCGGTGACCCGCACCGCGTCGCGGACCGCGTGCCGGATCGCGACGGCCATGCTGTCCAGGATGCAGCGCAGGATCTCCGCCTCGGCGGACAGTGTGACGCCGCTGGTGCGCAGGCAGGCCCGGATGATCCGCGCGGTCATCGCGCCCGGCGCGGCGAAGCCGGGATCCTGCACGTCGATGAGGGCCCGGCGGCCGGGTACGTGGCCCGCCGCCCGGGTCAGCTCGTCCAGGTCCACCCGCCGGCCCTGGGCTTCCCATTCCCGGACGCACTCCTGCAGCAGCCAGAACCCCGTCACGTTGCGCAGGAACCGGATGGTGCCGTCGATGCCCACTTCGTTCGTGAAATCAGCCTGCCGACCCGCGGCGGTGATGACCGGCGCGGGAAGCTCGACGCCGGCCAGCGCCCAGGTACCGGTGCAGACGAAGGCGAACGCCTCGTCGGCGGCCGGGACCCCGGCCACCGCGGCCGCGGTGTCGTGCGAGGGGCCGATGACGACCTGCGGCGGGCGGTCCAGGCCGAGGCCGGCTGCGGGGCCCGGGGCCAGCGGGCCGGCCAGCTCACCCGCCGTCCGGAAGCGGGGGAACAGCCCGGTCGGCACGCCGAGGGCCGCCGCGACCGGCGCCGCCCAGGTCATGGTGCGCGGGTCGAGCAGGCCGGTGGTGGAGGCGTTGGTCAGCTCGGTGCCCAGCTGCCCGGACAGCCAGTAGGTCATCAGGTCGGGGACGAGCAGGGCGTGCCTGGCCGCCTGCAGCTCCGCGGAGCCGGCCTCGGCCATCAGCTGGAACACCGTGTTGAACGGGTGCGCCGCGGTCCCGGTCGCCTGGTAAAGCCGAGCCGCGTCGACGCCGCCCACGCCGCCGGCCGTCTCGGTGACCGCGGCGTAGCTCGGCCCGGTGCGGGGGTCCCGGTAGTTCGCCGGGTCGGCGATCAGGACGCCGTCCCCGTCCAGCAGGCCGTAGTCGACGCCCCACCCGTCGACGGCCACCGCATCGAGCGGTCCGTGTTCCCGGCCGGCGGCGCGCAGCCCGTCGAGGATCCCGGCGAACAGCGCGCGAGCGTCCCAGCGCAGCACCCCGCCGGCCGTCCTCGGCTGGTTGGCGAACCGGTGGACCTCGCGCAGCGCGAACCCGCCCGCCGTGCCGTGGCCGGCCACTACCCGCCCGCTGGACGCGCCCAGGTCGATGGCCGCGACCCGGATGGCGTCCTCAGGCACGGCGGCTCACCGGAGGAACCCGGCCGCGACCCCGGAGTCGACGGGGATGTGCAGTCCCGTGGTCTGCGACAGGTCGCCGCCGGTCAGGGCGAAGACCGCGGCGGCGACGTGGGACGGGAGCACCTCTTTTTTAAGCAGCGTGCGCTGGGCGTAGTAGGCGCCCAGGTCCTTCTCCTCGACGCCGTAGACGGCGGCGCGCTGCGCGCCCCAGCCGCCGGCGAAGATGCCGGAGCCGCGGACCACGCCGTCCGGGTTGACGCCGTTGACGCGGATGCCGTCGCCGCCGAGCTCGGCCGCGAGCAGCCGGACCTGGTGCGCCTGGTCGGCCTTGGCCGCGCCGTAGGCCAGGTTGGCCGGCCCGGCGGCGACGCTATTTTTGCTGCAGATGTAGACGATGTCGCCGCCCATCCGCTGCGCCCGCATGGCCCGGGCCGCCTCGCGCGAGACCAGGAAGGAGCCGCGCGCCATCACGTCGTGCTGGAGGTCCCAGTCGGCCACGGTGGTCTCGAGCAGCGGCTTGGACACGGAAAGCCCGGCGTTGTTCACCACCAGGTCCACCCCGCCGAAGGCCAGGGCCGCGGCCGCGATGGCCGCCGCGACCTGCTCCTCGTCGGTGACGTCCGCGGTGCAGGCGATGGCGACGTCAGGACCGCCGATCTCGGCCGTCACGGCGGCGGCGCTTTCCGCGTCGCGGTCGGCCGCCACCACGCACGCGCCCTCGGCGGCGAGCCGCAGCGCGATGGCCCGCCCGATGCCGGACCCCGCGCCGGTCACCAGCGCGATCCTGGTGGCCAGCGGCTTGGGCTTGGGCAGCCGGGCGAGCTTGGCCTCCTCCAGGGCCCAGTACTCGATCCGGAACTTCTCGGACTCGTCGATCGGCGCGTACGTGGACAGGGCTTCGGCGCCGCGCATCACGTTGATCGCGTTGACGTAGAACTCCCCGGCCACCCGGGCGGTCTGCTTGCTGGCGCCGAAGCTGAACATCCCGACGCATGGCACCAGCACGATGGCCGGGTCGGCGCCGCGCATCGGCGGCGAGTCCGGGTCGGCGTATCGCCGGTAGTACGCGGCGTAGTCCGCCCGGTAGGCCGCGTGCAGCTCACGGAGCCGGGTCACGACCTCCGCCAGCGGGGCGTCCGGCGGCAGGTCCAGGACCATCGGACGCACCTTGGTGCGCAGGAAGTGGTCGGGGCAGGACGTGCCCAGCGCGGCCAGCCGCGGGTGCCCGGCGCGGCTGAGGAAGTCGAGCACGACCTCGGTGTCGGTGTAGTGGCCGACCTGCGGCCGGTCGGTCGAGACCAGGCCGCGGATCACCGGCGCCAGCGCGGCCGCGCGGGCCCGGCGCTGCGCCGCGGGCAGCGGCACGTACCCCGCGATGACCGGGCCGAACGGATCCGGGCGGCCGTTCGCCTCGATGAACTCCGCCGCGGTGCGGATGATCTCCAGCGAGCGGGCCTCGCATTCGTCGCTGGTCGGCCCCCAGGCGGTGATGCCGTGGCCGCCGAGGATGCAGCCGATGGCCTGCGGGTTCGCCGCGGCGATGGCGGCGATGTCCAGGCCGAGCTGGAAACCGGGCCGCCGCCACGGCACCCAGACCACGCGGTCACCGAAGCACTCGGCGGTCAGCTTCTCCCCGTCGGCGGCGGTCGCCAGCGCGATGCCGGAGTCGGGGTGCAGGTGATCGACGTGCGGCAGCGCGACCAGGCCGTGCATCGCGGTGTCGATGGACGGCGCGGCGCCGCCCTTGCCGTGCAGGCAGAAGTCGAACGCCGCCACCATCTCGTCCTCGCGGTCGACCCCCGGGTAGACATTGACCAGTGCGCGCAGCCGGTCCAGCCGCAGCACGGCCAGGCCCGCGGTGGTCAGCGTGCCCAGATCGCCGCCCGAGCCCTTGACCCAGAGCAGCTCGACGTCCTCGCCCGTCACCGGATCAACCGCGGTGCCCTTGGCCGAGGTGTTGCCGCCGGCGTAGTTGGTGTTGCGCGGGTCGGCGCCCAGCCGGTTGCTGCGGCCGATCAGGGCCTCGACGTGCCCGCGTGTCATGCCGTGTGTCATATCCTCAGGTTCCCCAGCTGGCTGGTGTCCCGCCCACGCGCTCGGCCACGATCTTCTCCGCGTAGCCGGATCTGCGGTAGGCCGTGACCGGATCAGGATCCAGGCCGGTTTCCTCGCGCAGTTCGGCCAGCAGCGGGCGGACGTCGGTGTTGTATGCGTCCATCATGGCGGCGTTGGCGCCGAGCACGTCACCGGCCTGCTGGGCCTCAGCGAGCACGTCGGCGTCGATGAGCAGCGCCTTGGCCGTGGCTTCCTGGACGTTCATCACGGACCTGATCTGGGCCGGGATCTTGGGCTCGATGTTGTGGCACTGGTCGAGCATGAACGCGGTGCCCGCGGTCGGCTTCAGCGCGTCCGCCCTGATCACCTCGTGCATGATCCGGAACAGCTGGAACGGGTCGGCCGCGCCCACCATCAGGTCGTCGTCGGCGTAGAAGCGGCTGTTGAAGTCGAAGCCGCCGAGCCGGCCGGCCCGCAGCAGCATGGCCACGATGAACTCGATGTTGGTGCCGGGGGCGTGGTGCCCGGTGTCCACCACCACCTCGGCCCGGGGACCGAGGGCCAGGCAGTGCAGCAGGCTGGTGCCCCAGTCGGGCACGTCGGTGCTGTAGAACGACGGCTCGAACAGCTTGTACTCCAGCAGCATCCGCTGGTTTCCCGTCAGCCTGGCGTAGACGGTCGCGAGGGCCTCGGCCAGCCGGTCCTGCCGGGCCCTGATGTCGTCCTGGCCGGGATAGTTGGTGCCGTCAGCGAACCACAGCTTCAGGTCGCGCGACCCGGCAGCGTCCATGATGTCGACGCACTCGAGCAGGTGGGCCACGGCCTTCTTGCGCACTCGCGGGTCGGGGTTGCAGACGCTGCCCAGCTTGTAGTCGTCGTCCTGGAAGACGTTCGCGTTGACGGTGCCGATCCTGATCCCGAGGTCGGTGGCGTGCCGCGCCAGCGCCGCATAGTCCTCGACCTTGTCCCAGGGGATGTGCACGGCCATGCTAGGGGCGACGCCGGTGAACCGGTGGACCTGCGCTGCGTCCCCGGCCTTCTCCCACGGGGTGCGCGGCACCCCCGGCTGGCCGAACACCTTGAACCGCGTCCCGGTGTTCCCGAACGCCCAGGACGGCAGCTCGATCTCGTGCTGTTTCAGCGCTGCTTTGACGGCGGTCAGGGCACGCATTCCGGTTCATCTCCACTTCCAGTTCACTTTTCCCCGTCCTCGTAGCGGCACCCGGTAGCGGGCCGGTCAGTCCAGGTGAAATATCTCGGCGATCCGCCGGAACCCCTGATCAGGGGGCCGGCCGTCCAGTTCAGTGAAGTACGGCGCCATGTCCGCCTGCCAGCGCTCAACGGATCCCGGCCGGCCGGCGCCGTTCGCGGCGGCCGGCCGGGATCCACGGGGTCTACTAGAAGTTGAACTGGCTGATGTTGGCCTTGGTGAACACGAACGGCGGGCCAAGCAGGACGGTGCTGTCCGCCCCGACGGTGAAGCTGCCGAGCTTGCCCGCGGTGAAGGACTGCCCGGCGCTGTTCGTGATCTTCTTGGACGCCAAGTTGACCGCCGCGTACGCGGCCAGGTAGCCGAGATTCGCCGGGTTCCACAGCTCGAAGGACTGGACGGTGCCGTCAGCGACGAACTTCTTCAGGGAATCAGGGGTGCCGAGGCCGGTGAGCGCGATCTTGCCGCGGTACTTGGACGTGTCAAGAACCTGCGCCGCGGCGAGGATCCCTACCGTCGTCGGCGAGATGATGCCCTTGAGGTTCGGGTAGTGCTGCAGCAATCCCTGGGTCACCTGCGTCGCGGTGGTCGGGTCGTCGTTGCCGTAGACGATGCTGACGAGGTGCATGTTCGGGTACTTCTTCAGCTCCTGCTTCATGTACCCGATCCAGGCGTTCTGGTTCGTCGCGGAGGCGGCAGCGGACACGATCGCGATATCCCCGCTGGAATTGATCTGCTTCGCGAGCACGTCGACCTCGCTGGTCCCGATCTCGGCGGTGGACGCCTGGTTGATGAACATGTCCCGGCAGGTGGGCGCGTCCGAATCGTAGGTGACGACCGTGATGCCCTTCGCCATGGCGGACTGGAGGGTCGGGCAGAGCGCGGACGGGTCGGTCGCGGACACTATGAGGGCGTTGGCGCCCTTGGTGATGGCGGCCTGGATGGCCGGGATCTGCGAGGCGGGCGTCGCTGCGGTCCCGCTGGTCTCGGTTCCGCTCTCACCGAGCTCGCTGAGCGCGGCGAGGGCTCCGCCGGACTGCACGCTGTCCGCTGTCGTGAAGTACGGGTTCCCGAGGTTCTTCGGGATCACGAAGACCTTCAGTCCTGTCTTCAGCCCGGCGGCCGCACTCGACGAACCAGTGGACGAAGCGGAGGACGAGGCGGATGTGGAGGACGAGGCGGATGTGGAACTTCCTGACGACGAGCACGCGGCGAGCGTCGTGGACGCCACTAGCAGCACTGCGGGGGCCCACAGCGCTCTCTTAACGGAACCTCTCATATCTGAATCCTTTCAATTCGAGCCGAAATGACATCGGATGGATGTGGCTGCGGCCCTGTGGCCGACGGTGGGGACGGGGCGCGGCCTCGCTGGGATGTGGCCCCTGGCCGTGCTCAGTCATTTGCTGCTCCGATGGCCGATCTGGGGGCGGGCCTCCTGCTGATGGCCAGGCCGCGGGCCCGGCTCAGCAAGGCGGCGGCATTGGGTACGAACACGCTGATAAGCAGGAGCCCGCCGGTCACGATGCCGGTGGCCTCCTGATTGAAGTTGGTGAGCAGGAGAGCGTTCTGCAGCCCGGCGAAGACGATCACGGCGAGCACCACGCCGATGATCGATCCCTTGCCTCCGAAGATGGATACCCCGGCCAGCAGGACAATGGCCACGACGCTCAACTCCATGCCGATGGCGTTGTTCCAGACGGCCGTAGACAGGCGGAACGTCCAGAGCGCGCCCGCCATGGAGCAGACCAGGCCCGATACCACGAAGAGCATGGTCTTGACGCGCTTGACCCGGATCCCGGCGAACAGCGCGGCTTCGGGGCTGGCGCCCATGGCGTAGATGGACCGGCCGGTCGCCGTGGCGTGCAACACCACGCCGAAGATCACGGCGAGCACGATGAAGATGGCCACGGAATAGGGGATGTTGGTGTGCGGAATCGGATTGACCCCGATGCGGTTGTAGGGCGCGGGGAAATTCGAGACCGTGTTCGAGCCCAGGATGATGAGCGCGATGCCGCGGTAAAGGCCGAGCGTGCCGATCGTCACCGCCAGGGACGGCAGGCCGACGCGGGTCACCAGCAGGCCGTTGAACAGGCCGGCGACCACGCCGAGCACGGCCAGGGCGACGAAAATGGCCAGCATGGGCCAGTGCTTGCTCCACAGGAAACCGAGCATGGCGCTGGACATGCCGAGAGTCGATGCCACAGAAAGGTCGATCTCGCCGCTGATGATGATGAGTGTCATCGGCAGCGCCATGATCGCTATCTCGCCCGAGCTCACGCCCATATTGAAGAAGTTCCCGCTGGTCAGGAACTGTGACGAGGTGAGGACGCCGAACACCACGACGGCCACGGCTACGATGGCCAGGCCCGTTTCCCAGCGCAGGGCGGGCTGCAGTGCCGACCGAAGCCCGCTGGCCCGCCGGGGCGAGGTAACACGCTGCCCTTCCGTTTTCTCGGACGGAAGGCCCTCGGGCGGGAGGGCGTTCTGATCAGGTTCCAACGCCGGAACTCCTTTTCCGCAGCGCGGCCGTGAGCTTGACAGAGATGCCGCGGTCCAGCGTGATGGCCACCAAGAGCAGGAAACCGGCGATGGCCTGGTCCCAGTCGGGCGAGATCCCGAGCACGTTCAGCGCCGAGCTGATGGTGCTCAGCAAAAGCGCCCCGACCGCCGCGCCGACGGCGCTGCCGCTCCCGCCGAAGATTGCCACACCGCCGACCACCACGGCCGAGATCACCGTCAGTTCGTAGCCTGTCCCCGCGGTGGAGTCGATGGTCTGGTACTGCGCGGCCCACAGCACGCCGGCCAGCCCGGCGATGGCGCCGCTGATCGCGAAGGCTGTGAAGACCCGCTTGCCGGCGGGGATCCCGGCCAGCCGCGCCGCTTCCGGATTCGAGCCGATCGCGTAAAGCTCGCGCCCGGACCGGAAGGAACGAAGGTAGTACGCCCCGGCCCCGATCACCGCGGCGATCACGATCGCCAGGTACGGAACCCCGAGCACATTGGCCCTGGGGATCGCGATGAAGCTGGACGGGAGTGTCTGGGCGACCACTTCGTTCCCGCCTACGATGAGGATGTCGATTCCCCTGATGATGTAGAGAGTCGCCAGCGTGACCACCAGGCTGGGCACCCGGCCGATGGCCACCATGAGGCCGTTGGCGACGCCGCAGGCGACACCGATCCCCAGCCCCACCAGGAAGACAACCGGGACGGGAATACCCGGTGAGTGCCCGAACAGGTTCGTGGAGACATAGGCCGACAGACCCAGAACCGAGCCGACGGACAGGTCCACGTTCCGGCTGATGACCACCATCGTCTCGCCGAGTGCGAGGAGGGCGAACACCGTGGTGTTACTGAGGACGAACTGGATGTTCGCCTGGTCGATGAACCGTGGCTGGATGCTCGCCGTGATCGCGACGAACACGACCAGGACGGCGATGATGCCGGACTCCCGGATCCGGAACACCCGCTCGGTGAGCTTACGCGAGCTGGTTCCGGCGGGCGCGCTGGAAGGATCTTGGCGCTCGGTCAACGCGGCGCTCATCGCGCCTGCTTCTGGAGCTGGCCGGTGGCCGCGGCCATGATCTTTTCCTCCGAGACCTCCGCGTGGCTGAACTCCCCGGTCAGCCGCCCCTCGCGCATCACCAGGATCCGGTCCCCGAGGCGCAGCACCTCCGGGAGCTCCGAGGAGATCACCAACACCGCGACCCCGTCCCTGGCCAGCTGCACCAGCAGCTCATGCACTTCTGCCTTGGTGGCGATGTCGATCCCGCGGGTCGGTTCATCCACGATCAGCAGTACTGGCTTGCGCCCCAGCCACTTCGCGAGCACGGTCTTCTGCTGGTTGCCGCCAGACAGGCGGGACACCGGGTCGGTGAGCTTGCCGTACTTGAGTTTCAGCCGGACGGCCCAATCTGCGGCGAACGCGCGCTCGGCCGCGGCCCTGATCAGCCCCGCCTTCCGGAGCCTGCCCAGCGACGCGAGCGCCACGTTCTGCTGCACGGACATGTCCATGACCAGCCCCTGCTGGCGCCGGTCCTCGGGCACAAAGCCGATGCCCGCCGCCATCGCGGCGGTGGGCGACGCGCGGTGCAGCCCCCGTCCCTGCATCAGCACCGACCCGGCGTCGTACCGGTCGATGCCGAAGATCGCCCGTGCGACCTCACTGCGTCCCGACCCGACCAGCCCGGCCAAGGCGACGATCTCCCCGGCCCGCACGTCCAGCGAGATGTCGATGAATACGCCTTCCCGGGTCAGGTGCTCAACCTTCAGGACATGATCGCCAGGCTTGCCCCGCTCCCCGGCCGGCCGCTGCACCATCTCCCTGCCCACCATCGCCCGCACGAGATCATCCGTCGTGAGGCCCGCCAGTTCCCTGGTGAGTACGTGCCTGCCGTCGCGCATCACGGTCACTCGCTGGCAGATCGCGAAGACTTCCTCTAGGCGGTGCGAGATGAACAGCACCGCCGCCCCTGCCGCGCGCAGTGTCCGCACTACGTCGAACAGCCGGCCGACCTCGGTCGCGGACAGAGCGGCCGTGGGCTCGTCCATCACGATGACCCTCGCGTTCAGCGAGAGCGCCTTGCCGATCTCGACGATCTGCTGGTCGGCGATGGAAAGCCCGCGGCAGACCCGGCCCGGGTCCAAGCGCACTCCCAGCCGCTCGAACAACGCCATCGCCTCTGCCCGCATGAGCCGGCGGTCGATACGCCTGCCCGAGCGCATCGGCTGGCGTCCCATGAAAATGTTCTCCTCGACGCTCAGGTCAGGAAACAGCGTGGGCTCCTGGTAGATCACCGCGATCCCCGCGGTCTGGGCGTCGGCCGGACTGTGCAGCAGGACCGGGCTGCCGTCAATGAACAGCGAGCCCGTGTCGGGCTGGTGCACGCCGGCCAGGATCTTCACCAGCGTCGACTTGCCGGCGCCGTTCTCTCCCACCAGGGCGTGCGCTTCGCCGCCGTAGAGGTCGATGGACCCGTGCACGATGGCCTGGACCGCTCCGAACGACTTTGACGCGTCCCGCAGCGACAGCAGCGGGACGGCCGGGTGGGCGTCCGCCGCCGGTGCGGGCCCGGCATTTCCGCCGGCGGGGGTAATGCCGTCAGGACCCACGGCGCTATCTCCCCTCGACACGGTGGCTGTTGCAGTTCGTTCTGGTGGAGCCTGGCGTGACGCCGTGGAACGTTTCAAATATGTGAAGCAGTGTCGGACCGTAACACGAACCTGTCAATAGGCTCTGTGTCCTGGTGATTGAATCGTTACAGACAGGTTTCAGGGCCGTTGCCTACGCGCGGGTGCCCGATTGAGGTCCCTCCGCCCGATGCAGCCGCGAATCTTTCGTGCCCCATGATGGGAGTTGGTTTGACACGTTCCAATGGACCCAGGAAACTGGCTGCACAGGAGGACGCCGTGGCGGATACGCCGGTGAGCATCAGGGAGGTCGCCGCCCTGGCCGGCGTTTCGGTTGGGACCGTGTCCAACGTGCTCAACCGGCCGGGCGTCGTGGCGGAATCGACCCGCAGCCGGGTCCAGCAGGCGATCAAGTCACTGGGCTTCATCAGGAACGAGTCGGCTCGCCAGCTCCGGGCCGGGCGGAGCCGCATCATCGGGCTTGTCGTGCTCGATGTCGCGAACCCGTTCTTCACTGACGTGGCGCGCGGTGTCGAGGACGAGGCCAGCGAATCGGGACTGGCTGTCATCCTGTGTAACAGCGACGATCAGCAGGCGAAGGAATCCGGCTACCTTGAGCTGCTCGAAGAACACCGGGTGCAGGGCATCTTGATCACGCCGGTGTCCGGTGCCGACGAGCGGCTAACCCTGCTGCAGCGCAGAGGCACCCCGGTGGTCCTCGTGGACAGCAGGTCGCCATCTGGTAGCCAGTGCTCGGTGTCGGTTGATGACGTGCTGGGCGGCGATCTGGCCGTGTCGCATCTGCTGGAGGCGGGCCACAAGCGGATCGCGTTCGTCGGGGGACCGATGAGCATCCGACAGGTGGCTGACCGCCGCGATGGTGCCCTCCGGGCGCTGGAACGCGCCAACGGCACCGGGGCGGGCCTGCATGTCATGGAAACTCCGGCCCTGAATGTATCGGCCGGGCAGCAGGCTGGCGCGGCACTCGCGGAGTTCCCGGCGGGAACCAGGCCTACTGCCGTCTTTTGCGCGAACGATCTGCTCGCGCTGGGTGTGCTCCAGGAAATGACGGCTCGCCGGATCCGGGTTCCTGAAAGCATCGCCCTGGTGGGTTATGACGACATCGACTTCGCGGCGGCGGCGGCGGTGCCGCTGTCCTCGGTCCGCCAGCCCCGCCAACAGCTCGGCCGGTCGGCTGCCCAGCTGCTGATAGACGAGACGCTCGGCGGGGAGGCACACCAGCACCGCCAGGTTATCTTCCAGCCGGAACTGGTGATCCGCCAGTCCAGCCAGGCGCAGCGACGCCGCCCGGGGCGGCAGCCGCGTTCCGCTGCGCCCGCGGAGGCGCTGGCCGCCGAAGCCTAGCAACGGCCGTGTGCCCAGCTTCTCATCGGCGCGATCGGCGTGAGGAAGGCGAGCTGCTTCCGCTCGGTCCGCGTCATCACGGGAACGTGCTGGTTGATCAACGGCTACCTGCGCCGCGCCCGCAGCACGACGGTGACCATCGGCAACGTGAATTCGCCGTTCGAGGTCTCCGGCTGGGTACGCAGGAAGTCGCGAATCCGGGCGAGCAGCCTGGTCCGTTCGGCCTCATCCATCACCAGCAGGTGAGAGTGCGTCGCGATGGTGGCCAGCAGGGAATCGGCGGTGCGCACCTGCCTGTGCCCGAACTCTCCTTCCTCGGCCGCGTGGAACAGCCCGGAGCCGGCCTCGAACAGCCGCTGCTCCCCGGACCGGGCCGCGCCGTCGCGCCATCGCAGCAGCGTGATGCTGGCCTTGCGCTTGCTCATCTCGGCCAGGTCGGCGACCCAGCCGACCCGGTCGTCGTCCACGTTCCACAGTCCGGCGAAAACTCCGCCCGCCGTAAGCACGCGGGCGATCTCGGGCATCGCCCGGTCCATGTCGAACCAGTGCATGGCCTGACCAGCCACGACGGCGTCGACGCTGGCGTCGGGCAACGGCATCTCTTCCGCGCTCCCCGGCGCCGAACGCACCTCGGGCATCGCCCGCTGCAACTCCGCCAGCATCTGCGGGTCCGGTTCCACCGCGGTCACCTCGGCGCCGAGGCCGACCAGCGCGGCGGTCAGCTTGCCGGTTCCCGCGCCGATGTCGGCCACCCGCACCGGCCGGCGGTCCCCGACCGGCTCCAGCGCCCAGCGGACCGCGGCCTCGGCGTAGTCGGGGCGGTGCTCCGCGTAGGCGCCCGCGGCGGCGCCGAACGACGAGCCGTGCCGCAGCCTTTCTTCCTCCTCGGCCTGGCTCTGGCTCTGTTGGCTTTGGCCGCTGCCGCGGCGGGGGGCCGATCCAGTCTGGTCGTTCACGCGAGCGAGCTTATTCGGACGGGTGCCTGGCGTCGTAGGCGGCCCGGGCCGCCTCGATCTCGGGCAGGTGGCTGTCCGCCCAGGCGACAAGCTGACCGATGGTGTCGAGCAGGGTCCGCCCCATGGGGGTGAGCGCGTACTCGACCCGCGGCGGGATGACCGGGTGGATCGTCCGGGTCACGATGCCGTCGCGCTCCAGGCCGCGGAGAGTGACCGTAAGCATCCTGGCAGTGATGCCGTCGATGGCGCGGTGCAGTTCGCTGAACCGCATGGTGCCCTGGCCGAGCAGGTCGATGACCAGGACCGACCATTTGTCGCCGACGCGCTGGAGTACCTCCCGCGCGCGGCAGGTCATCGGCGCGCGGGCCGCCCCCGCATCGTCGGTCGCGCTAGAATCGCACGCCGCCCCCGACGGGTCGCCGACCGGTCCTGATGGCTCGCGGACCGGGCCGGCTTGCCCGGAATTCAAGAAATCGCCTCCTAAGTAACCCTCACCAGGTTACGTCGCGGTAGCTACGTGAGCCTAGTGCTTGACGCTTCAATCACAACCAGGTTACTATAAGGAAGTTAGGTACGCGAGCGAAGTCGCGTACGAGTAAGAACCACCTACCTGGAGGAATGATGACCGAGACAGCCGTGGAGATTCCCGGCTACGTCGCCGGGACCTGGACCATAGATCCCGTGCACTCGGAGGTGTCCTTCGTCGTCAGGCACATGATGGTGAGCAAAGTCCGCGGCCGTTTCGACACGTTCGAAGGGACCATCGTTACCGCCGAGGACCCGCTGCAGTCCCGCGTGGACGCCACCGTCGACCTGAGCTCCGTGAACACCGGTGAGCCTAACCGGGACAACCACATCAGGAGCGCGGACTTCTTCGAGGTCGAGTCGCACCCCACGATGACCTTCCACTCCACCGGCGTGCGCCCCGACGGCGACAATTTCCTGCTTGACGGCGACCTCACCATCCGCGGCACGACCCGGCCGGTCACCCTGAAGCTTGAGGTCAACGGCTTCGGCCCGGACGCCTACGGCGGCACGCGGGCGGGCTTCTCCGCCACCACCGAGATCAACCGGACGGACTGGGGCGTCAGCTACAACGGCCCGATCCCTGGCGGCGGCGTCGCCGTCAGCGAGAAGGTCACGATCAATATCGAGATCGAGGGCGTCCTGAGCAAGGGCGAGTAAGGCCTGGCCAGCGTGGGCCGGAGGACCGCCTGGGCCGGTCTCCGGCCCACGCTGACGACCGTGCCCGCACGGGTGCCCCGGCCGCGCCCGGCGCACCGCCCGCTCCGCCTTCTTGGGCCGAACGGAGCGTAGTGCGTGCCCCGGCTCAGCCGCCGGCGCCGTGCTTGGTCAGGTAGTCGAGGTAGAGCGGGCGCAGCGCCTCGGCCACGTCGCCTTCCCCGGAGTCGATCGCGTCATCGATCAGCGCGGAGACCTTGGAGATGTCCCGCCCGGCCTCGGCCGAATGCCCTTCGGAGGCTTCGGCCGCCGGGATCGCGCGCAGCAACTCCCAGAGAAACTCCACGTCGACGTGGCGCAACGCCCGCCGCACGGCGAGGTCGTGCAGCTCACGCGAGGACAGCGCGTCCAGTTCATCACGGGTCACCCGTGGACTCTATCGCCTGCTCCCCGCCCCGTGTCCGCCTGCTCCCCGCCCCGCGTCCGCTGCCCCGCTCGGGCCAGCCCCCGCCTGCACCCGTACCCCCGCTGCCCTCGTACGCTCCCGCCGGCACGTTGGCCACGTTCACGTACTACAGCGGGGGCGAATTCCCGCCGGAAGTCAGCGATATGGGCGTTAAGTCCCAATAATCCGATAATGCCCCGAATATTTACCAAACTGATTAGGGGTGTCTCACGCTAGTCGTTCGCCTCGTGAGTTCGCGCCATCGCGCTGGTATGCCTCTGCCGTCTGTTCGATACTGTCGCATTATGGTATGTCCCGATGCGGAAACGGGTGGGAGTGGGCGGAGACGGCTCAGGCGACGCCCGGCCAGGGGGTCGTCCCGGGTGACGCAAGGGTCTCTAGTAAACAGTTGTTACTAGTGTGGCCTGACATCCGTACATTGTTGATAATACTTTTCTAATTCGGTCACTCTGTGTTGAAGCTGACCGCAGGTTCAGAAATCGTCCGTCACCAGCACCGGACTGCCGTAGCGGGATAGATCATTATTTCTCTGTTACGGAACAGATAATGCTTTTTTAGATGATTGACGACCGTTTGCCAGGATTGTTAGATTCCGTCGGAAAGCGTCTCGGATAGCGGGACGGTCACACTGGCGTGACCGGCGGGCCTGGGGACGGACTGGGACTGGCGGCACGCGTGAGCGAGAAGGATCGCACATGCGCATTCCCTGGGCACGGAGGGGATCATCGACAAGATTCGGGCGGGGATCGCCGCCTAGAGGCGGGCGGAAGTGGCGGCTGCTGCTGGTACCCGCGCTGGGCCTGGCGGTCGTCAGCCAGTTGAGCGTCACCGGCTCGGCGGTGGCGGCGACCGCCGCGACGGCAGCCAAGGCGGCTGCCACGGGCATCGCGCCCAACGCCACTAACGAGCTTGACTGCAACGGCTGGAGCGCCAAGTACGGGACCGTCAAGAAGCTCGCGGGCGACCTGTGCACGGACCCGATCAAGGTCGTCAACGGCAAGGGCCAGCGGTTCGTCGACAATCACTGGTATGTCGGCCACGACGAGCCCAGCGTCAAGTTCATCTCGAGCACGCCGGGCTCCGGCAACACGATGACCTACCTGACGAAGATCCCGGTGGACCCGCGTACCGCGCCGACGCCGTCGGGCAGCGTCACCAACTACGGTCAGCTGTCGGTCGCGCCCTGGTTCGGGCTCCCGATATGCGACCCGAATTCCTACCCGCAGAACCCGTGCACCCCGGACAGTGACACCAATACCGGTTCGGGCCTCCCGACTGATGCCGGCTCCGCGTTCATGGAACTGCAGCTGTACCCGCCGGGCTACACCCCGTTCGTCGACAGCGAGAGCTGTAGCGTGACCAAGTGGTGCGCGGCGCTCACCATCGACAGCCTCGAGTGCAACCTCAACTTCGCCACCTGCAACGCCAACTGCGAGGAGCCGGTCAACTTCGCGTTCCTGCAGACCAACGGCGTTCCCGCGGGCCCGCCGAGCCCGCAGCTCGCCGACGTGAGCAGCTTCCTGCCGAACGCTCACACGCTGATGATCAACCCGGGTGACGCGCTGGCCGTCTCCATCTCGGACCCGCCGTCCGGATTCACGACAGTGATCCGAGATTTGACCACGCATCAGACCGGGTTCATGACGGCCAGCGCGGCGAACGGCTTCATGAACACCAGCATGGCCGACTGCTCGGGCACCCCGTTCAACTTCCACGCGGAGTACAGCACCGCGAAGCAGCAGAACCAGGTCCCGTGGGCCGCGCTCGAGGGCGGCGTCCTGATGCAGCAGGAGATCGGCCACTCCGAGGTCTGCAACTCGCTGACGAACCAGGACCCGTTCACCGCTTCCTTCCCGGGCGGCCAGTCCTATAGCGACCCGAACGTCTTCGACACCTGTGTAGGCGGCTCGGAAGGCCCGACCGCCACCGGTGAGGGCCCGTGTACCTCGGCCGGCTGCCAGAATGCGACGACCCAGGGGCCGAACGGCCCGACAGCCTGTCCGACGAACAACCCGGCCAGCGGCGCGCTGTGCGAGTTCGCCGACGGCTACTGCTTCCAGCAGGGAACACGGACCGCCGACGTCAACGGCGTGCCGACCACGGAATTCTCCGACGCGAATCAATGCTTCGCTGACAGGTTCCAGAATGGTGACCTGGACTTCGACGGTCTGTCCTACACATCGAGTGCCTGGCCGAACGGCGGCCCGAACCACCCGACGGCGTTCCAGTACGCCGGACCGTTCCAGGCCAACGGGCGGCCGTACCCGCAGGTGCAGTTCCAGAGCGACATCGGCGGCTCCTCGGCCCTGTGCAACACAGCGACCGGCGACGGCTGCACCGTCCCGCCGATCGGCTCGCAGTTCTACCCGTACTGGTCGCTCAGCTCGCAGTTCAACGCGCTCGGGTCGCATGCGACCGCGTGCGTGTGGAACTTCGGCAAGAACCTGCCGAACACCATTAACAACTTCGGCAAGGACGCCCAGTACGGGACGCCCGATGTGGCCAGGTACGGCGGCACGATCATCAGCGCTGTCCAGAACAATCCCGAGTTCGCCGGCGGCTGCAAGATCTAGCTGCCAGCGGACTGAGAGGTTAAGCACCGGGGTGCCCCGCCCGCCAGGCGGGGCACCCCGTTCGCGT
>Ga0208696_1000071_pt1 | contig 87134 bp, 74 predicted proteins | sample Sb_taG_9_FD_187711 | JGI IMG/M metagenome (GOLD analysis project Ga0208696, IMG submission 187711) | Peat soil microbial communities from Weissenstadt, Germany - Sb_50d_b_LC metaG (SPAdes) (version 2) | ecosystem: Environmental > Terrestrial > Soil > Wetlands > Peat | place: Germany... | reverse complement strand
AGATCGCACCGACGATGGAAATGCCCTTGACGTGATGACTCGCGGGATCGTGCGCGGCCAGGGAGAGGCCGAGGAGCACGATGATGAAGACGGTCACCTGTAGCAGCGTGGCCGTGTCGCGGGGGAGGCGCTTGGAGAAGCGCATCGTCCCGTCGGGGGAGCGGCGCGCCCCGACGACGATGACCAGGCCGAGCACGAGCAGCGCGTTGGCGAGGATCGAGCCGACGATCGCCGTCTGCGCCACGATCAGCTCGCCCTTCTGCAGGGCGAAGATCACGACGAACAGCTCCGGAAGGTTGCCGAGCGTCGACTGCATCATGCCGGTCACACCCGGCCCAAAGCGCTCGCCAAGCTGCTCGGTCGCGAACGACACCACCCACGCAAGCCCCGCGAGCGCGAGAGTCGCGACCACGAAGCGCGGGATCGCAGGCCAGACCTGATAATTGGCCACGCCCGCCAGCGCCGTGAGCACGGCGATCAGGAGGAGAGTCGAACGCTCGAGCGGGGTCAGTCCGGCCATGGCGCCCAGCGAGCATAGTCGCTCACTCTGCGAGCCCAGAACATGCCTCAGTGACTGTCGAGCACCTTGTCGATCAGGCCGTACTCGCGCGCCTGCTCAGCCGAGAAGAAGCGGTCGCGCTCCATGTCGGCGCGCACCTCCTCCGTCGGTTTGCCGGTGTGCTCGGCGTAGATCTCGTCGATCCGCTCGCGCACCTTCAGAATCTCGCGCGCGTGGATCTCGATATCGGTCGACTGCCCTTCGAACCCGGCAGAGGGCTGGTGGATGAGGATCCGCGAGTTCGGCAGTGCCGCGCGCTTGCCTTTCGTGCCACCGGCCAGGAGCAGCGAGCCCATCGACATCGCCACGCCGACACACATCGTGTGGATGTCGGGCTTGACGAAGTTCATCGTGTCGTAGATCGCCAAGCCCGAGTAAATCGACCCGCCGGGCGAGTTGATGTAGATCGAGATGTCCTTGTCCGGGTCCTGGCTCTCGAGGTGCAGCAGCTGAGCCACCACCAGGTTCGCGACCTGGTCGTCGATCGGCGTGCCGAGGAAGATGATGCGCTCGTTCAAGAGGCGCGAGTAGATGTCGAACTCGCGCTCGCCCCGCGCGGTTCGCTCTATGACCATTGGGATCAGCGGCATTGGCCCACCCTAGCGTTCGCTGCCCTCCGAGCCGGGCATACTGGTGCGGGTGGCATCGCCGTGTGGCCGCATGTTGGAGATGGGCGCGCAAAGGCCCCTCGTCGATCGCGCCGGCAGGCCGACCCGTCAGATGTTGACCGACCGCATGCCCGCCTCGTCGTAGCGGTCTCCGGCCGCCTGCGGCAGCTCGGCGTCGATCCGTGCGAGCTCCTCCTCGGTCAGCTCGACGTCCGCGGCGGCGATGTTCTGCTCGAGGTAGGTGCGGCGCTTGGTGCCGGGAATCGGCACGAGTTCCTCCCCCTGGGCGAGCACCCACGCGAGCGCCAGCTGAGCGGGCGTGACGCCCACCTCGGTTGCGATCTCCTCGACCTTCGCTGCCAGCTTCAGGTTCTCCTGGAGGTTCCCGCCGGTGAAGCGCGGTCCGTAGCGACGAAAGTCGTTCGCATCGAGGTCGTCCGGCGATTTGAAGCGACCCGACAGGAAGCCGCGACCCAGGGGCGAGTACGGGACGAAGCCGATCCCGAGCTCGCGGCAGGTCGGCAGGATCTCCGCCTCCGGGTCGCGCGTCCACAGCGAGTACTCCGTCTGCAAGGCGGCGATCGGGTGCACGGCGTGCGCGCGGCGGATCGTCTCGGGCGCGGCCTCGGAGAGACCGATATGCAGGATCTTGCCCTGCTGCACCAGTTCGGCCATCGCGCCGACGGTCTCCTCGATCTCGACGTTCGGATCCACGCGGTGCTGGTAGTAGAGGTCGATGTGGTCGGTTTTGAGCCGCTGTAGCGAACCCTCAACGGAGGTGTGGACGTGCTCGGCGGAACCGTCGAGCGGACCGAGCGTCGACATCTCACCGGGCGTCGCCTCGTCGGTGCGACGGGCGAACTTCGTCGCGATCACATACTCCTCGCGCCGGCCCTCAATCGCGCGGCCGACCAGTTCCTCATTCGTCATCGGCCCGTACAGCTGCGCCGTGTCGAGGAAGTTGCACCCCAGCTCCAGCGCGCGCTGGATCGTGGCGATCGCCTCACCCTCGTCGGTCGATCCATAAAAAGCCGACATCCCCATGCAGCCCAGCCCGATCGCCGAGACCTCGAGTCCGTTCGCTCCGAGTGTGCGCTTGTGCATTCGCCTGCTCCTTCTTCGCTTGCTGCAGTCGGTCGGGTTAGTTCGATCTTAGGACGCACGCCAAGCGCCCATCGCGGATGGCTGGAGAGCGCCGCTGAGCGGCATAATGGGCGCTCGATGTTTCCCCTGAACCTACCCAACGTGCTGACAGTGCTGCGGATCATGCTCGTGCCCGTGCTGGTGGTCGCCCTGCTCGGCAACACACCAGCCGGCGATGTGCTCGCGGCGGTGGTATTCGCGTTGGCGTCGCTCACCGACTTCATCGACGGATACCTGGCGCGGGCGCGGGACTCGATCACGACCTTCGGCAAGCTGATGGACCCGCTCGCCGACAAGCTGCTGATCGTCGCTGCGCTGATTTCGCTCGTCTCGCTGCACCGCCTCGCCGCGTGGGTCGCGATGGTGATCATCACGCGCGAGCTGGCCGTGACGGTCCTGCGCATGGGCGCGACGCAGGCGGGGGTGGTGATGGCCGCGAGCATGTTTGGCAAGATCAAGACCTGCCTGCAGATCGCCACGATCCTCGCTGTGATCGCCGTGCATGGGCAACCGCTGTGGGTCTCAGCGCTGCTCTACCTGACGGTCCTCGTGACCGTCCTCTCAGGCCTCGACTACTTCTTCGGGCTGCGCCGGCGCATGCAACAGGCTGAGGCTCGCGCGCGCGGCTGACTAGATATCAGGCGCCGGCGCGGTGCGCGCCCGCGTCAAGCCACTCATCGAGGCTCGTCTGATGCTCAGACGGCGCGGCCAAGTCGAGCTCTGAGCGCAACTCTGAAAGCAGACCGTGGCGCTCGGCGACGACGTTGTGCTGGTGGATCGTCTCGAGGTTCTCCTGGCGCGCCGAGACGAAGCTCGCGCCGTCCAGCTCCGGGAAGCCGCGCACCACCCCCGCGATCATCTCGCGCACGCAGTCCTCGACAAAACGCGGGCGGCGATGGGCCTTTTCGACGACCTCGACCTCATCGGAGCGCTTCATCAGCTCGTAGATCTCCGAGGACATGCACGCCTCCGCGATCTCGAGCAGCACTGAAGCGTCGATCTCGGCGACGCACTCCTCGATACAGCCGATCTGCAGTGTCGCCAGGCCACGCTGGTTGTGCGTCGCCACCGGCACGCGCTCGATGATCCGCTCGATCTGCTCCGGCGAGAACCCATCGTCGGCAAGCCGTTCCCGCGCGCGTTCCGCCACGAGCTCTTGCGCGCACGGGCACGCGGTCATGCCCGTCGCCGCAACCCCGACCATGCGGCGCGTACCGTGCTCGAAAGCCACCGCTCGCCCATGGAGGGTGTAGATCTCCTGCGTGGCGATCCCCGAAACCGGCGCGGGCTTGTGCTCGGGATAACGCGCGGCGATGCTCACCTCGGCGCGATGCGCCCCTTGGCGGGCGCGCACCAGCTCGGCGATGTGCTGGGCGAGCGTCTCGGCCCGGAACGGCGACTCTGAGAGGACGACCTCGCCGATCGCCTCGTTGATGACCTCCTCGAAGCGCGACATATGGGCGCCCTTCTGGTCTGAGCTGAGGTCAACGAAGCACTCCAACCGCGCGAAGAACAGCTCGTCGCGGATCCGCACCACCTTCTCGACGCCGGTCACACCCACGCGCGAGAGCCCCACCTGGACGTCCGGCACACGCGCCTGGACGTCTTCGTGGTCCGCGCTCTGTGTTGGAGGCACTAAGAACCTGTTTCGAAATAGGCGGTGCGGTCGGGGCGTGCATGGACCAAGCTGGGCGACGCGGGATGGCACAGCGCGTGCTGCCGATCATCCGGGATCGCCCAGCACGTGCAAGCCGTCACGTGGCGACGATCGAAGATCACGGTGATCTTCGATCGGTCCAGCGCCGTGTCCAGGTGCGCATCCGGGCGTGCCGATCTTTTTGAAACAGGTTCTAAGGGGGTGAGCCGCGTCGCCTGCACCGTCGCCAAGCCTAGCGCGCGTGCCAGCTCTCGACCCACCGCTCGACCGACCGATATTCCCAACCGCGGATTCTGGTATCACTCCGCACTTGCAAAGCAGTCAGGGAGGTCGGAGCGGACCATCGCTTCGACGGGGAGCCGGATGGATGCCGGGGGTCCAAGTTGAGCGAGAAGCTTGAGGGTATGTTGGTCACCACCACAGACACAGCCGTGGTCGAGCTGGAGGAGCTGCAGGGCGTGATCGCCGAAGGTCAGGAACGGGGATTCCTGACCGCCGAGGCCCTCACTTCGGCGCTGGAGGAAGCCGAGCTCAACGGCGAGCAGGCGCAGGACCTGCTCAGCTACCTGGAGGAGCACGGGATCGAGGTCCTCGGCACGGGTGAGCCCGAGACCGGCCTGTTACGGGACAGAAGCGACGGCAACGGTTCCACCCAGGAAGACGAAACGCGGACCACTCCGACCACTCATACTGACGGTTCCTCACTCGCGAGCCCGGTCGAAGTCGAGGACGATGGGCACAACCAGGCGCAAGGACTACACACGCGGCTGGAGGCACTGAAGAAGGCGGAGGTCGACCTGGCGGTCGAGCCGAGTCTCGACTCGCTGCGCCTGTACCTCGGCTCGATTGGTCGTGTGCCATTGCTCACCGCCGAGGAGGAGGTGGCGTTGGCGAAGCGGATCGAGCGCGGCGACATGGCCGCCAAGCAACACATGGTCGAGGCGAACCTACGCCTGGTCGTGTCGATCGCCAAGGGCTACATCGGGCGCGGGCTGACGTTGTTGGACCTGATCCAGGAGGGGTCGCTCGGGCTGATCAGGGCGGTGGAGAAGTTCGACTACCGTCGCGGCTACAAGTTCTCGACCTACGCGACCTGGTGGATCCGCCAAGCGGTTACCCGCTCGATCGCTGACAAGGCGAGGACGATCCGGATCCCCGTGCACATGGTCGAGCGGCTGAACAGGCTCATCTACGCCGAGCGTCAGCTGATCCAGCGGCTGGGGCGCGAACCAACCACCGCCGAGATCGCCGCGGAGCTGGAATGCGAGGTGCGCGAGGTGCGCGAGGTCATGCGCATGGCGCAGCAGCCGGTGTCGCTCGAGAAGCCGGTCGGCGAGGAGGACGATTCGGCACTCGCCGATTTCATCGAGGACGTCTCCGCGGAATCGCCGTTCGAGATCGCCTCAGAAGCGCTACGCCGGGAGAACGTCACGCGCGTGCTGGCCTCGTTGCCGCGGCGCGAGCGCGAGGTGATCGAGATGCGTTATGGCATCGTCGGCGGTCGCTCGCGCACGCTGGAGGAGGTCGGCCGCGCATTCAACATCACGCGCGAGCGTGTGCGACAGATCGAGAACCGCACACTGAAGAAGCTGCAGACACTGCCCGATGCCCAGCAGTTGCGCGAGGCCTCCTAGAGGCGTTTGAGCATGTCCCGGGGCCGCCGTGCGGGCCTTCAGAAACAGGGTCTAAGAGAAGAGGCCCTAAACTGACGAGCCGCGCCCGGTGGGGTGTCCGAGTGGTTAAAGGAGATCGGCTGTAAACCGATTGGCTCTGCCTACGAAGGTTCGAATCCTTCCCCCACCACTGCACTGACTCTCACGACTCAAGCGTCCGCGCAAGCTCAGCGGCATCGGGCGTGGATACGATCACCCGCCGCAACGCTCCGTGGTTGCGCGCTGCGAACGACAGCGCGGGAACGCCGCGGCGCACGACGAAGGCCTGGTCGAGGCGGATGGTGCGGCATACGTAGTAGAGCCAGGGCAGGCGTAGCCCGGCCTTGAGACCGGAGCCCATCACCTCACGCATCGGCTCCTTCAGCACCCGCACATCGCTCACGTCGGCGCGCGCCACGCGGATATTCCCTAGCAGGCCGAGCACTTTCTCCCACGGCGCGAGCAGCACTTCGACGGAGTCCTCGGTCACGTGTACACGCATTCTCAAACAGGGTATTCAACTGGTATCTCAGACCTCCAAGTGGAATCATCGAGGCAACCAGTCAGAAAGGAGTCCCAGCCATGGAGTCCTCCAACATCATCCCCACGCGCGTGCTCGTGGTGGCGCACAAGACAGCCGCTACGCAACCACTGCTCGACGCCGTGCGCGAGCGAGCACAACGCGGGCCGTGCGTATTTACGCTGCTCGTCCCCAACGCCACCCACGGCCTGCACAAGGTCGTCGACCCCGAGGACCAAGGCGCAGGCGAGGCGAGATCCGTGATCGATCATGCAGTGCCATTGCTGAGCGAGGCGGCCGGCACGCCTGTGGAGAGCATGGTGGGCGACCCAGACCCGGGCGCCGCGGTGCAGGATGCAGTCAACCAACACGGCTTCGACGAGATCATCATCTCGACGCTTCCCACACGGCTGTCGCGGTGGCTGAAGCTCGATCTACCCAGCAAGCTGTCCGGCACCGGCCTGCCCGTGACGACCGTGACTCCGCAGGATGTCGCGGAGGCGTAGGGCTTTCCGCGGAGGCTTATGCCCACAGCGAGAGTTGTGGTTGTAACTGGGATAGAATGCTGTTTCTATCTTCGAGCGACGCGCGTATCCGAGTCGCTCGAAGGCGAAGGTGTGCAGACAGTCATCCGGCAACTCTTTGTCTGTAGACCTTTCGTCTGCGCATCGCAAGAGTGCAGCCATGGAGACCGTGGAGCCCGTGCGCAAGCAATTCGCCGTCAACCTTCGCCACCATCGCGAACGTATTGGCCTCTCCCAGGAGGCGCTCGCGGAGATCTGCGACCTGCACCGCACCGAGATCAGCCTGCTGGAGCGCTGCAAGCGCTCACCGCGCCTGGAGACGATCGTGATCCTCGCTCGTGGGCTCGAGCTGTCCTCGGTGGGCGAGCTGCTCGACGGGATTGACTGAGCCCTTACCCTGACCGCTCCTAGACGGCCAGACGCCTGTCAAGCGCGCTACAGTCCCCTCGCTCTCTTGCCCAGTTAGCTCAGTTGGTAGAGCACCTCCATGGTAAGGAGGGGGTCTCCGGTTCGAGTCCGGAACTGGGCTTTCTAGAAATGGCCCGCTGCGAGCGCAAGTTCATAAGCTGCCCGCATGTCTAAGTACGCGGCGTTTCTGCGCGGGATCAACGTCGGCGGCCATCGGATCACGAGTAACGAGCTGCGTTCGCGCTTTGAGGCGATCGGGTTCCGGGGTGTGGCAACCTTTCGTGCCAGCGGCAACGTTATTTTCGCCGCTGACTCAGAGCCGCTTACGGAGCTGACCGTCCCGGAGCTGACCGTCCACATCGAGACCGAGCTGGTGAAGGGGCTCGGCTACGAGGTCCCGACGTTCCTACGTACAGACGACGAGGTCCGGACGATCGCCGCCTTCGAGCCGTTTGCTCCCGCACAGGTGCAGGCGTCCGCGGGCAAGCTCCAAGTGTCGATGCTCTCCACGCGACCCGCGACGCGAGCGCAGCAAGAGGTGCAGGCGCTGGCCACCGATGAGGACAGGCTCGCGTTCGGCGAGCGCGAGCTCTACTGGCTTCCGAGCGGAGGCACCGTCGATTCCGCGCTGGACCTGAAGACGATCGGGACGCTGCTCGGCGCGATGACGACCCGGACCAAGAACACCGTCAGCCAGATCGCGGCGAAATACTTCGCGGACTGACTCTCCGACCGTCGGAGATAATCCGTTCATCGACTCCTCCCCGCCCGCATCCCCGCGGTCCCACGGTCCTGACCCGCACGGGTGGGCTCGCCGTGCGGCTGACTGGATCGTGCCGGAAGAGAACCCGGCGGGGGTGGTGTACGGACTCATCACGATCGCCGCGCTGATGGCCGCCGAGAGTGGGCGCCACGAGACCTACCCCGACACGATCGCCTCAGCGGCTATCGCGGCGGTGCTCTACTGGATCGCCCATGCCTACGCGGAGCTCCTCGGGCGGCGCCTGGCCACGCGCGAGCGCCTCACCGGACGAACACTGTGGTGGGCGTTCCTGCACGACTGGGCAATCGTCAGGGGCGCCGCGATCCCGCTGCTGACGCTGCTGCTCGCGTGGGCCCTGGGAGCCGCTCAACAGACGGCGGTCACCGCGGCGCTGTGGAGCGCCGTGGCAAGCCTGATCGCGTTCGAGCTCGTGGCCGGCATCCGCTCGCGGGCTGGCCGGGCTTCGACCGGTCCCGGCGAGCCGGTGCTCGAGATGGGCGTCGGGATCACGATGGGCGTGGCGGTCATCGCCCTAAAAATCGTCCTGCATTGATGCATCGCGGCGCGCGCGACTCAAGGGGCGTCAACGAGGGCCCGTCAACGTCGTTTGCTCGTGCGTCGTTCGGCGAAGTAGGTGAGCACGATGCCCACAAGCAGTGAGATCACGATCACGACGATCAGCGGCGCGTGGCCGGAGCCAAAGATCCAGTTGACCTTCACAGATTCGAGGTTGAACACGGCGAACAGCGTGATCAGGATCGCCAGCACGACCAGCGACCCCGTGCGCACCTGCTCGCGCCGGCTGCGGGAATCCTCCCGGAGCTTATGATGACCCGGAGTCTGTGCCGGCGCAGACATCGCCAGTCGATCGTACCCGCTTCGCGGGCCTTGTGGGCGAAATCTCAAGCGGGCGAATCCAGCCGCCGCCGGGTCCGCGGCTGCCGTCAGCCCGGGTTTGGAGCCGCCGCGCGCGCGGCGGCCATCCAGGGGCAGTCAACCGACAGCTCCTCGACGCCGAGCGCAGCCGCGACGTTGAGGGCCATGCCGTGGCGGAAGAAGTCGTCCAATTGCTCTGCCTCGGCGCCTGACAGCTCGCCGGCGAGCTCCGCCAGCTGGGCGTAACGTTGGCGCACGCACGCACGCACCACCTCGTCGTCGCAGGCGGCATAGGACTGGTGCTGGAGCATCAGATAGTCCCGATCTGACGCGAGCAGCTCCTTATAGGCCATCCCCATCGCCTGCAGCGTGTCCTCGCAGTCCGCCGGCGCGCGCCCAGCCGCGTAGTCTGAAGCGGCGACGCGGAAGGTGTCGGCCACCCGTTCGAAGCTCCGATTCAGCGCGGCGAGAAACAACTCGCGCTTCGAAGGGAAAAGGCTGAACACGTAAGGCTGGGCGACGCCGACGCGCCTTGCGATCCGCTCGACCGGCGTGCCGTGCAAACCGCCATGGGCGAACTCATGCACGGCGGCGGAGATCAGCTCCTCGCGGCGCTCCGCCGCGGGGACCCGCCGGCGGACGGGCTCGGCAGTCGTGTTCATGCGGCCTCTCCGGCGACCACTGGGATCTTCTGACCCTCGCCGGCAATGCCCCGCCCGCGCGCCGCGTCAGCGTTGACCGATGCGGCGCCCTCAGCGACCGCCATGTCCACGGCGTCCGCGCCCACCGTTGTCTTGAATGGCAGCGTCAGCACGATCAACGCCCCAGCGGCGAGCACCGCCATGCCCACCCACATCGCTGGGATCAAGCCGTTGACGAACGCCTGCGGCGAAGAATATCCGCCTGAGCCGGTGAAGATCGAGGCGAGCACGGCCACGCCGAGCACACCTCCCAGCTCGCGAATCGCGTTGTTGGCGCCGGAGGCCTGACCGGCTTGCTCGGTGCGCACGGAGGCGAGCACAGCGTTGGCAGAGGGAGCGAACACGAGCGCCATACCCGCGCCGGCCATGATGAACGGGACGATCATGTGCGAATAGGGTAGATGGGTAGAGGTAATAGATGCAAGCCACCCAAGCGCGCCCGCCTGCAACGAGAGCCCCGCGAACATGAAGGGGCGGCTGCCGAAGCGCTCGGAAAAGACCCCCGCCAGCGGCGCTACAACCATCGTGGCGCCTGTCCACACGAGCAGCTTCAGCCCGGCCTGCAGGGGCGTGTTACCGAGCACGTTCTGCATGTACTGAGACATGAAGAAGATCGAGCCGAACATCCCAAAGTACATGCTCAGCGAAGCGACGTTCGTGACCGCGAACGAGCGTTTGGCGAAGAACGACATCGGCAGCATCGGCTCTGACGCGCGCAACTCCCAGATGACGAAGCAGGCGAGCAGGACCGCGCCGAGGATCAGCGTCGCGAGGATCGTCGGACTCGTCCAGCCCAGCGCCTGCGCGCGCACGAGGCCGAATACGACGCCGAACGCGCCGGCCGAGGCAAGCGCGAGACCGGCCAGGTCGAGGGTGCCGTACGGACCGTGACTCTCCTCGAGCCAGCGCAGCGCGAGCGGCATCATGACGATCCCGATCGGGACGTTGATCCAGAAGATCCAGTGCCAGGAGATGCCCTGCACGACGGCGCCACCGATGAGCGGACCGATCGCCACAGCGGTGCCTGAGATGCCAGACCACACGCCGATCGCGATCCCACGTCTCTCCCGCGGGAACGCCTCGGCGAGCAGCGTGAGCGTGAGCGGAGTGACGATCGCGGCGCCGGCGCCCTGCACGGCGCGCGCGGCGACGAGCAGGCCGGTGGTGGGCGCGAGCGCCGCACCGGCGGAGGCGGCGGTGAAGACAGCCATGCCAACGAGGAACATGCGCTTGCGCCCGAAGCGATCGCCGAGCGCCGCGCCGGTGAGCAGGAGCACCGCATAGGCGAGCACATACGCATTCACCGTCCACTCGAGCGATTGGATCGACGCGCCGAGATCGCGGTGGATCGTGGGCAACGCCACGCTCACGACCAGGTTGTCGAGCACGACCATGAACAGCGCGACCGACACGATCGCCAAGGTCCATCCGTTTCTACGCTCTACTCTGCTCATCTGCCTCGACTCCTTGCTTAGTGGCTGCTAATGAGAACATAGATTAGCAGTGACTACTAATCTTGCAAGGGCGGCAGCTCTTCGGCTATCTCCCCGGCGAGGAAGCGAACGGCGTGCGGCGAATACCATGCAGGCGATGATGAGACGAGGTCTACTGCCCGCGATGATCATCACGGTTGTTCTGGGCCTGCTGCTGGGTGGATGTGGCGGGAGCACGAAGACAGTGACCGTGTCCAGCGCTCCCGCTCCGACGCAGACGACCACGCCCACGCAGCCCACCACGAGCACGACGACGCCGGCGAGCACCGCACCGACGCAGACGACCACAAACGGCGGCTCCTCCGCGCCCACCCACACAGCGCCGGCGCCGGCGTTCACCAAGCCGGAAACAAGCACGGAAGGGCTGCGTGGGGCAATGGCCGTGCTCGCGTCGAAGGGCTTCACCGCGACCGACACCTCCGCTTACCACCCCAACCAGACCCTGCGCGTGCTGATCGGCACCGGCGCCCACTCCAACGACGGGTATGACAAGCAGGCGTTCTTCTTCGTCGACGGCCGCTATATCGGCACCGACTCCACCCGGCCGAGCGCGATCGTCAGCGTCGTGTCCCAGAGCGACACCGAAGTCACGCTCGCCTACTCGCTGTATCGCTCCAGCGATCCGCTGTGCTGTCCCGGCGGCGGACAGGCGAAGGTGCGGTTCCAGCTGAACAACGGCCAGCTCACCCCGCTGGATCCGCTCCCGCCGGTCAGCTCCAGCACAGGCCTCAGCCGCCAGTAGTGGACCGCGCGGGCGCGTCGCGATACGGCGTCCTCGCTCCTTCATCTACCAAGCACACTTCGGTCGCTCCATGCGTCCTCGCCGATTCGAGATCATCATCGGGATCTCCAATCGGCCAGCTTGACCTGCGGCCTGTAACAGCGCATCTCCATTCATACGCAGTGCGCGCCCTCACGCACCTCTGCCGCCAACGCCTCCGCCTCGAACGAACCTCCGCTTTACAAGCCCCACGAGGGTGTCCCGCGCCCGCGCGTGAGCGCAGGCGAAAACGTCCTATCGTGGTGGGCATCCGTCATCGCCGGGAAACCACCGCCAGAAAGGGTCATGATGATGAGCGCAACGATCGAGGGCCGCAGCGAGGAGCTGCTGTCAGGGAAGAACTTCGCCAACGTCTCGACCATCCGCGAGGACGGGTCCGTGCATGCCGCGCCCGTGTGGGTGGACGTGCAGGACGGCCGTCCCGTGCTGAACACCGCCGAGGGGCGGGCGTGGCCGCGCAACCTGGAGCGCGACCCACGCGTGACGCTGACCGTGCAGAACATGGAGAACCCGTATGAGTACGTCTCGATCCGGGGTCGTGTAGCCGAGCGCACGCACGAGGGCGCGGACGAGCACATCGACGCGCTGGCGAAGAAGTACATGGGCGTCGATGAGTACCCGTTGCGCCAGCCCGGCGAACAGCGCGTGATCATCCGGATCGACCCAGAGTACGTGCACGCCTGGGGCGGCTGAGCCGCCGGCGTTTCGGCCTGCGGGAACGTCGCCCACCGATCGAAGATCATCGGGCTCTCTGATCGGGCCAGCAGGAGTCCCACCTAGGTGCGCCGCAGGAGTCGTCGCCACAGTGACGGCCCGTGCGGCTGAGTGCGCAGCCATTCGTCATGCAGCACCAGCTGCCCGCGAGCTCGCGCCGTAAGCACACACTCGGTGTGCGCGTGCCGCCGGCGGCGCGTGTCCCCTTCGGGAGCAATCAGCATATGCTCGCTAAGAGCGGGTAAATGATGACCACAGATCGGACAGCGATACGTCGCCGGCTTGCGGTTCGCCGCACGGCGCACCGTCCACCATGGGCCGGGCGTAAGGCTGGGCATGGCTCCATTGTCGCGCCGCTCACCGCCGCCGTGGTCGCGACCGTGGCGGTGGGGGTGGGGGTGGTCCTCGCGAAGACCGAGCGCGACCGTCGCCTGGCCAGGGCGCGACGCACCCGTGACCGCCGCTTCGCGCTGCTGAGCACAGAGCGAACCGCGGACGGGTTCAAGCGCATAGCACTCGGCCAGCTCGACCTCGCGATCGAGCTACTGCAGGGCGAAGAAGCCGTGCCGGGCGAGCAAGCGGTGCACGAGACCCGCAAGGCGCTCAAGCGCCTGCGCGCGCTGGTCCGGTTGCTCAGAGAGGACCTCGGCGAGCAGACATTCGCGCGGGAGAACGCAGTCCTGCGCGACGCCGCCCGGCGCCTGGCGGGGGCACGCGACGCGGAGGTGATCCTCAGCACGCTCGATGAGCTGTTACGGCATTCCGGCAAGCTCGCACGCCGGCCCGGCGTGAGGAAGCTGCGCCGCCAGCTCACGGCCGAGCGCGATCGGGCCGCGAAGCTCGCGCTGGGCGACACCGCCACACACACGGCCGTGCTGGGTGAACTGAACCGCGCGCGCGACCGGGTGGCGGAGTGGAATCTTGCCGGCCCCACCGGGGAGTGGAGCCTGCTCGGCTCCCTCAGCATCATCGGCCCCGCGGCCAGCCATCCAACCGGCCCCCACTCCGCGGGCATCGAGATGATGGAGCCCGGCCTGAGGCACATATACCGGCAGGGCCGCGGTCGTCTCCGGCGCGCCGCGGGCGCGAAGCAGGGTAAGCGCGCGCGGGCGCTGCATCAGTGGCGCAAACGCGTCAAGAACCTACGCCACGCGGCCGAGCTCCTCGGCCTGGCGCAACTCGCGCGTCGCGCCGGCGCGCTGGGGGATATCCTGGGCGAGGAGCACGATCTCACGCTGCTCGCCGCGCGGGTGGACGCCTCCCACGGGCCGCTCGCGGGATCGAAGCGAGCGCGCCGGCAGACGCGCAAGGCCCTGCTGAAGCTCATCGCCCGGCGGCGCAAGCGCTTGCGCAAGCAGGCGCTCCGCGAAGGCCGGCACCTGTACCGGCGCTCTCCGCGGCGGTTCTCGCAGCGCATGCGCCGCACAATCGCCGGCTGACGACGGTCGAGTCACCCTCCAGGATCAACGGCAGCCGGTCGATAGACGGAAGGAGGCCGCATGGCCACGCACTTCCGCACGACAAGATCGATTCTCTACCTCTCCTTCCTCCTCGGAGGGCTGGGAGTGCTCGTCCTGCATACGACCGTCGACCTCGGCGGCCACGGAGCCGACGTGGCGATCGACAAGGGCATCTACAGCCTGCTGATGTTCGGCGCGGCGTTCGCCGTGGTCGCCCGCGGCGTCACCGTCAAGGCGCAGCGCGCGGCCTGGTTGGCGATGGGCGCGGGCGTGCTGTTCTGGAGCTTTGGCGACCTCTACTTCACGCTCTTCCTCGAAGGCCCCCACACGATGGAAGGCGCCGCCTCTCCCGCCGATGCGCTCTATCTGTCCTTCTACCCATGCTGCTACGCGGCGATCGTGCTGCTGGTGGGGACGCACTTGCGCGAGCTGCGTCGCAGCATGTGGCTGGACGGACTGATCGGCGGGCTCGCCGCCGCCGCCGTGGCGGCGGCGGTCGTGCTGCCCCCGATCCTCGACCACACCGCCAGCAACCTGGGTTCGGTGGCGATCGCGCTGGCCTACCCGATCGGCGACCTGCTGCTGCTGATCTTCACAGTCGGGGCGCTCGGCACGACCGGCTGGCGCCCTGGGCGTGTGTGGTTGCTGATCGCTCTGAGCATGCTCGTGAGCGCGATCGCCGACTCGACCTACGCATACCAGACGGCGACGGGCGCCTATCGAGTGGGCACCTGGGTGGACTCGCTGTGGCCCGCCGCGGCGATCCTTTTGGCGATCGCCGCCTGGACACCCTGGCCGCGGGCGGCACGACGGCGGGTGGAGGACTGGCGCTTGATGTCGGTGCCAGCCGTCTCGCTGCTCGCCGCGCTGGGCGTATTCGTCTACGGCAACTTCCACCACCAGCTCACGCTGGCCGCCTTGATCCTCGCCATCGCCACCGTGCTCGCCGTGTGCGTGCATCTGATGAGCACCGTGCGTGAGAACCTCACGATGCTCGTCTCCTCGCGGCGCCTGGCGTTGACCGACCCACTGACCGGACTGGGCAACCGCCGCCAGCTGATGGAAGACCTCGAGCTCGCCTGCCGCCCCGGCGGGACAAGCGAGCACTGGACGCTGGTCCTGTACGACCTCAATGGTTTCAAGCGCTACAACGACACCTACGGTCATCCCGCGGGCGACGCCCTGCTGGCGCGGCTGAGCGACAAGCTGCGCGCTGTCGTCGCCGCGCACGGCACCGCCTACCGCATGGGTGGCGACGAGTTCTGCGTGCTGCTGCGAGCCTCGGCGGCGCTCGACGAGGAGCTGGTGCTCACAAGCGTCTCGGCGTTGTCCGAGCGCGGGCCGGGCTTCTCGATCGGGGCGGCGCACGGCGAGGTGAGCATCCCCGTCGAGGGCAGCGACGCGGCCACGATCCTGCAGCTGGCCGACCAGCGCCTGTACGAGCGCAAGGACCAGACACGCGAAAGCAGCGCCGTGCTACAGCTGCGCGACGTGCTGTTGGAGGCGTTCCGCGAGCGCTACCCCGACCTGCAGGAGCACCAACGCGGGGTGGGCGTGCTGGCGCTTTCAGTCGGGCGGCGGTTGGGGTTGGATGGGGAGGAACTCGACGTGCTCGCCCGCGCCGCGGAGCTCCACGACGTGGGCAAGATCGCGATCCCCGACGCGATCCTCGCAAAGCCCGGACCGCTCGATGCGGAAGAGTGGCGGTTCATGCGCCGGCACACGATCCTCGGCGAACGCATCCTCATGGCAGCCAGCGCTCTGCGTCCCGTCGCGCGGCTCGTGCGCTCGAGCCACGAGCGCTTCGACGGAGGCGGCTATCCGGACGGCCTGCGGGGCACCGAGATACCGCTGGGGGCGCGAATCATCTTCGTGTGCGACGCCTTCGACGCGATGACCTCCACGCGCACCTACAGCCGCGCGATCTCCCGGGCCGCGGCGGTGGCGGAGCTGCACGCCTGCGCTGGCACGCAGTTCGACCCCGACGTGGTCCTGGCACTCATCGCCACGCTCGAGCAGTCCTCAGCTGACGCTGAGCACAGTGAGCGTGCGCTTGCCCCTGGGGAGCGAAACGGAAGTCTGATCGCCCGCGCCACGCCCGATCAGGGCTAGCGCGACCGGGGATTCGGCCGAGAGACGGCCATCGGCGGGGTCGGCGTCGTGCGAGCTGACGATCCGCCAGGTGCGCTCCGAGCCATCCTGGTCGCGCACGAGGACGGTCGAGCCGAAGCCGACCACCCCGCCCACGGCGGGCGCCTCCTGGACGACGACCGCGGCGGCGATCTTCTCGCGCAAGCGGGCGATCTTCGTCTCCAGATGAGCCTGCTCATTCTTCGCGTCGTGATACTCGCTGTTCTCCTTCAAATCCCCCCATTCACGCGCCGTCTTGATCCGCTCGGCGATCTCCCTGCGCCCCTCCCCCTCGAGCACGGCCAGCTCTGAGTGCAGGGTGCCCAGACCCTCGGCGGTCATCATGTTCGTCGCGTCGGCATTCATTCAAGCGAAGCCTATCTCGATGCAACGCTCGATGATTGTGGGGTCGAGGGCCGAGCTGGGCAAGGATGTCGATCGGTCACGCGAGCAACCGAGGATGTCGTCAGTCGATCTCGAAGAGATCGGTCACCCAAGGGCCATCCGTCACCATCCTAGAAATACGTGCTCGGGGGCGAGGACAGCAGCGCGTAGATCTGCACGATCGCGGCCTGCACCAACAGCTGAGCGGAGGCGGGCGAGCCGGAGACGAACAGGTTGTCGCTCAAGCGCAGGTTCTGCCAGGCGTAGTCGACGTAGGCCTGGGCGAGCTTTGGCCCGGGCGGGTCGTGGGTGACGGAGTCGAGGTAGAGCAGGTTGCGGAAGTAGACCGACGCGAAGAACGGGTTTTCCGAGCCGAGCCGTTCGGGGGTGAAGTAGGCGAGCGCCGCCTCCGCGGTCTGGCGGGCCTCGTAGAGGTAGGCGCCATTGCCGGTGGCCTGATATAGGAGCGTGCCGGCGCCGATCATCGTGCCCTGGTTGTAGCTCCACTCCGTGGGTTCGATGCTGCCGTGGGGTTTGATGTGGTCGGCGTACAGGCCGTTCGGCTGGGTCAGGCAGGTGCGCACCCATTCGTAGGCCATCTCGGCGAACTGCAGGTACTGGACATCGCCGGTGATGCGATAGAGCTGCAGCGCCAGCTCGGCGCCAGGACCGTCTGTGACGGTATTGCGTTCAGTGTTTTCAGAAGCGTTCGAGAACGGCACCCCGCCCGGGCACGCCAGCGGTTCGCCGCCGGGGCCGGTCGTCTGCCAGCCGGCTATCACGAACGCCATGATCCCCTCGGCGCTGCCGAGCACCGCGGCGTCATGGGTCAGCTCGTACAACCGCGCGAGCTCGATTCCGACCCACTCGTTGTCGTCGTAGTACTTCGCCCCGCCCGGCCCCGCCGGAGGCGCCACCGTGCCATCGAACGCCGCGAGCGTGCTCGTGAAGGTGCCTTCCGGGGCGCCCGAGTTGGAGGTGTCCAGATAGGAGCGCAAGCCAATCAACCGCGCGCTCAGTTCGCGCGTGAACGACGCGGTCAGACCGGGGATCGACGCGATGCCCTCAACGTGGGCCATGCTCACGGTCGCGGCCAGCGCCTGTGAGAACGGCCACAAAAACGAGAACGGTTCCCCGGAATACAGGCCCGAGCCGGGGATGTAGTAGGCCTTCTGCATCGCCTCGAACGCGAGCAGCGCCCGGGCGGGATCGCCGTGGAGGACCCTGGGCTTGGGCTTGGAGTGCTTGGACGTGGACTTGGAGGAGCCGCTACTGCTGCTCTTCGACGAGCCGCTCGTGGGAGCAGTTGAGCCACCGGTGGAAGCGGAGGTGGTATGGGCCAGTTCGGAGGGCTTGACCACGCGCTCTGGGCGAGTCGCGCCCGCCGGGTAGGGTGAGGGCGTGGGCGTGAGCGTGGGCGCCGATGCAGACGCCGACGCGGACAGCACGCAGCCGGCCAGGGCCAATACCAGCAGCAGCGGAATACCAAAGCGCGCGCGCGGCGCACGCCAGTGATCGGGGCGGAACCTCATCAGGCGTCAGCCTGCAGAACAGTCGGAAAGCCCATTTGATTTGGTACGGGCCTTCACGGCGGAATCCTTCATGACGAAATTCGACTACACGACGATGGGACACATAACGGTCGACGTGATGACCGACGGATCCCGCCGCCCGGGAGGAACCGCCTTCTACAGCGCACTTCAGGCAGCCGGGCTCGGACAGCGGACACTGATCGTCACACAGGGCTCAGCGCGGGAGATCGAACAGCTGATGGAGCCCTACCGGGGGGAGCTCGAGCTCGAGATCTTCCCCGCGCCTCACACGACGACGCTCTGCACCTCCGGCTCCGGCGCCACGCGGAGACAGCGACTGCTTCAGTGGGCGGGCCCGATCGCCGAGCAGGTGAAGGTCGACACTCAGATCCTCCATCTCGCGCCCGTCGCCCGGGAGACGCCGCGCGCGTGGCAAGGACGCGCCGGCTTCGTCGGACTCACCCCGCAGGGGCTGGTCAGGGCGTGGGACGGGCAGCGCAGCGAGGTCTCACCGGCGCCCCTCGATTCGGACCGGCTACCCGAGCATCATCTGGATGCGATCGTGCTGAGCGAGCATGAGCATGCGATCTGCGCGGGACGCATCTCGATGGCGGCCGAGGCAGGTTCGGTGGTCGCCATCACCGCCGGGGCGAATCCAACCGAGATCCTCTTACCCCGTGGCGAAGCCGTCCGTGTGAAGGTGCCCGCGATCGAGGATCTCCGCGACGATCTCGGCGCCGGGGACGTGTTCGCGGCGGCCTTCTTCGTGGCGCTCCATGAGGGACAGTCTCCCGTGACCGCCGCCACCTTCGCCAATGCCGCCGCGGCGGTGCGGATCGGCGGCGCCGGTGGCGGCGCGGATGCGATCGGCGACAGGGCCGCTATCGAGGCCCGGCTACGCGCCACCGCATCATCCATGTCGAGCCGCTAAGAAGAACCTCCGCCGGCCCTCCGCCGGCTATGGACCACCGCGCCCGCTGGCCAGGGCGACGTCGATCAGGCGAGAGAGGTCTTGAGGATCGAGCGCTTCGTCGTGGCCGGATGCGCGCGCGGCCAGCAGCAGGCTGCCACCGACCGGGGCCATCTCCACGATCGAGACGCGCGCAGCGGGCATGAATTCGTGGACGGCGGCGATGAGCGGCTCGACGAACACGGAGCCGGCCTTGAAGGCGCTGCCGATCAGACCTACCGGGAAGGCGCCGGCGAGGCCGGTTTGGCGAACCACCGCGAGGATCTGCTCCGCCAGCTCGCGGGCCCCGTGCCCGTAGAGCTCGCGCGCGACCGCGTCTCCACGCGCCGCGAGCTTCGCGGTCTCGGTGGCAAACGCGGCGATCTCGCCCTTACTGAGCGGCTTTGCGTAGACGCGCGCCGCGAGCGCCTCGACGCTCGGAACCGCGAAGAACTCAACAGCGGCGTCGCTGAGCGCGGTCTTCGGACCGGACGCCTCGCGGTCGCGCAGCGCGGCCTTGATCGACTCGATACCCAGCCAATAGCCACTGCCCTCGTCCCCGAGTAGATGGCCCCAGCCGCCGGCCCGCCAGGCGCGTCCGTCAGGACCCATACCAAAGACATTCGATCCGGTGCCCGAGATCACCGCGATCCCGGGCTGCGCGCCGGTCGCGGCGGCCCACGCTCCGACGACGTCGTTCACCACGATCCAATCATCGCCCATGCCGGTGGCGCGGACCTGGTGGGCGATCGCCTCGGTGTCGGTGCCAGCGACGGCCAACACGGCCGCGTCGAGGTCGCTGCGCTCGATACCGGCCCGCTCGATCGCCTCGTCCGCGACCTCCAGCAGCGCTTGGACCGCGGCCTCTGCACCGACCGCGTCTTCATTGCTCGGGCCCCCGTGCGCGACACACAGCGCGTGACCCTTCAGATCGAGAACCGCGGCGAGCGTCTTCGTCGCGCCGCCGTCGATCCCCATCACGAAGCCCGCCCGGCCTGGTCGCGACCTGGTCGCGGCGAGCCTCAACGCGGAGGGCAGCTGGACGAGCGAGTCTCGCTTCATGGCCAAATCCGAAGGGTCAGTAATGGGCGTCCTCTGTTCGCTCCCACTCCTTGGCGGTGCAGTCGTCCATGCATGTCGGTCGGGATCCTCTCAGGATTCGAGCGACGGGCAGCAGCGGACCCCTAAGATCGTCGTCGATGCCAGTGAGCGCGATCTTTCCCACCGCGCCGATGCGGGCGGGAATGTACGAGTCATTCTGCCTGCGCGCCGTCTCACCGGATGAGCCCGTGGACGTGTGGATCCGCAACACCGTCCACAAGCGCCCCGGGCGGCCGCCGCAGGGGTCCGTCTGGTGCACGCTTTTCGACGCGCGGCGGGGGCGGCCGTTCATGCACAAGGAGACGACCGACGAGCTGACGGTCCCGGCCGGGGGATGGATCGCGGTGGGGGACTACGCGGTGATGCTGGCGGGCAAGAAAGGCGAACTGAAAGGCGGCCAGGAGACGCCGCCCTCGCCGGAGGCGTTCGTGATGATCTCGAAGCTGACTGATGTGGGACGGGACGTTCCACGGGAAGTTCGAGGACAAGACGTACGCGATCGCGCGCTTCAACGAACACAACGAGGCGGTCAAGAGCAGGGTGCCGGCGGAGCGGCTGGTCGTGCACGAAGCCAAGGAAGGTTGGAAGCCTCTGGCGGGCGGACATGCGCTTGGCGTGCGCTCAGGCGAACCGGCGTAAAGCCGGCGCTGCCTTGGCGGCGTAAAGCCGGCGCTGCCTTGGGCATGTCAAGCGGCTTGATTGAGGACGCGCCTTGCAAGGCAGACGCGCCATGAAGGCAGACGCGCCCTGAGAGATTCGAACTCCCGACCTTCGGTTCCGTAGACCGACGCTCTATCCAGCTGAGCTACAGGCGCAGAGCCCCAATACTAGGGTTTTCGCCTCACCGCCACCGGAGCTGATCGGCTATATCACGATTAAGTCGGCGTTTTCTCGCTGGCGGCCTCTGGCCACGCATCGACAAACCCATCGACGGCGACCCTGGTGTGGCTCGCTATTGCTGCCAAAAGACCATTATCATCTGTTACAGTGGAGAATATGGTAGCGGCAGAGAATCGCCTGGCTCGCATCCTTGCCTTGGCTTTGGACGGCACCGCCGTGGTGCGCGCCAGTAGGCCCGGGAAGGGCCCGGGCTTCGTTGTCAAAACGAACGCTGGGGGTCAGATTGGGCTGCGGGCTGTGTGGGCGGGTGAGGGTTGGCCGGATGATGTGCGCCGTGCCGCGGCCGGCGTAGCGGACCCGTGGCCGTCGGATGTCGTATTGGTTGCTCGTCGTCTTTCTCCCGGGGCGCTGGAGTGGCTGCGGGCGCGGGGCGCTAACTGGGCCGATGAAGACGCACGGACGCGAATCGCTGGCCCCGGTGGCCTGCTGGTCATCCGCGAACCAGCGGTCCGTGCGCCGAAAAAGGATGCCGCGCGGGGCTTCTCATGGTCTGCATCGTCGCTGTCGATCGCCGAGCTGATCCTCGCTCGCCCCTGGGAGCGACTGCGGGCCGGGGAGCTCGCGCGCGATGGCGGATGGTCCATTGCGCAGGCGGCGAGCGTGCTGGGAACGTTCGATACCCAGGGGTGGACGATCAAGCGCGGTCCGGCGCGAGGCCCGCATGCCTACAGGGAGATCCTCGACGCCGACGCGATGCTCTCCGCCTGGTCGGTTGCCGTTGTCCAGGACGCACGCGATACACGCATCGCCCACCGAGCCTCACGCGACGTGATGGCCCTGCTACGGGGCGAGCTGTGCGAGGCACTCGAGGAGAACTCCGGCTGGGCGGTGAGCGGCTGGGCGGGTCTGGAGCTCACCGCACCGTTCACGACGACTGTGCCAAGCGTCCACATCTATATCGCCGACGAAGACTTTGCCGGTCCGCTCACAGCCGCGATCGGCGCCGCCGGGCTGCGCGAGGTCGACGAGGGTGGGCGCGTGATCTTCTGGCGTGCCGATCCTCGCATCCTCAAGCTCGCCGAGCGCAAGGACGGGGTGCCGGTCGTGAGCGCCCCGCGACTGTATGCGGACCTCTCGTCGTTCGAGGCGCGCGGCCAGGACGCCGCCGACCACATCAAGACTCTGCTGATCGACCCGCTACATCCCACAGGAGAAGCCGAGCAGCCGGTCGAGCCGATGGCGGTACGGACATGACGGAGGAGGAGCGCTCGCCCGAGGCACGCGCACGGGCGGAGAGCGCGCTCGTCAGACTGCTACACGAGATCGGCGATGAAACGCCTTTCCTCGTCGTCCTCGGCGGCCTCGTGCCGGCCGTCCTGGTGCGAGATACCGCAGGTGTCATCCCGGAGCACCTCGGCACGACAGACGTCGATGTTCTGCTGGTAAGCCACATCGACCCCGACGCAGACCTCGGGGTCGTCGAGCGCGCCCTCGAAGCGCTCCAGTTCGAGCCCGACCCCGAGCAGGATGGCTGGCGCTGGCAAGGATCGATCGACTCCACCCCCATCAGGATCGAGTTTCTCTGCGATCTCAGCCAGTACCGGGAGGGCGAGAGCGTACGACCGAACGGCAGCCGCCGTCTCGGCGCCGCCAACCTGCGCGGCACCGGATATGTAGCCCACGACTTCCAGTGGGAGGAGATCACGGGCGAGCTCGCCGACGGCACCGAGGTACAGGTCAGCGTTCGCTTCGCCGGGCTGCAGGGCTATCTGCTGTCCAAGTGCGCGGCGCTGCGCAGTCGCGCGGCCACCAAGGACTATTACGACCTCGCATATGTGCTGCTTCACAACCGAGCCGGTGGACCTGAGGACGCCGCCCAAGCCCTACGCGACGGGCCGCTCTCAAAGGACCTCGGCCCACTAAAGAGCACGTTCCTCGAGGTCCGTGAGCGCTACCGCAGCCCGTCCGACATCGGCCCACGCTCCTACGCCGAGCAAGCCATCCAAGTCGACCCGCAAACCCCCCAGACCGAGCTACGCGTCGACGCGGTAGACGCCGTGCAACGCTTCTTCACCGCACTCGGGCTCACCGCCGCTCCATGAAGACAGCTGACGGCGGCTACGCGCCTGAGAGGATTCGAACCTCTGACCTTCGGTTCCGTAGACCGACGCTCTATCCAGCTGAGCTACAGGCGCAGAGCGCCTTAGTCTAGACGGCGCGCAGCGTTGAACCGCGAGGACCGGCGGGGAGGAGCGCCTTCCCGCGCATCAGCCCTTTGCATTCGACCGCTCCTCCTGGCATGCTGGTCTGACTTGCCGACGCCCGAGCCCAACCGGCCTCGCCCTCCTGAGCACGCTGGCGCCAGCCGTCCGGAGCGTCCATTCTGGCGCGAGGATCTGGCTCCATACGCCCAGCCCAACCTCGGGCGCAGCCTACTGGCGATCGCGACATCGGTAGTTCCCTATCTGGCGCTGTCCGCCGCGATGTACCTCGCACTGAGACACGTCTCATATCTGCTCGCGCTGGCGATCGCGATCCCGGCCTCCGGCTTTTTGGTGCGAACCTTCATCCTCTTCCACGATTGCTCCCACGGCTCGCTCCTGCCCACGAAGCGCGCCAACGCCTGGCTCGGCACGGTCCTCGGGCTGATGGTCTACTCGCCGTTCCTGCGCTGGCGCCACGACCACGCGATCCACCACGCCACCTCAGGCGACCTCGATCGCCGCGGTGGCGGCGACGTACGCACGCTGACCGTCGCCGAGTATCACGCGCTACCGCCGCGATCGCGGCTGGCTTACCGCCTGTTTCGCAATCCCCTGATCATGTTCGGGGTCGGGCCGATCGTCGCGCTGCTCATCGGCCCACGCCTCGTGGCCCGCGACGCGCGCCCGCGCCTGCGCCGCAGCGTGATCGGCACGAACATCGCGCTCGCGATCCTCCTCGCCGCGCTCTGCTGGTATTTGGGCTGGCTCAACTTCCTGCTGGTCCAGGCTCCGACGGTCATGCTCGCCGGCTCGGCCGGCATCTGGCTGTTCTACGTCCAACACCAGTTCGAGGACGCCTACTGGGAGGACACCGGCGACTGGAGCTACACCGACGCCGCGCTACGCGGCAGCTCCTACCTCAAGCTGCCTCCCATCCTCCAGTTCTTCTCGGGCAGCATCGGCCTGCACCACGTCCACCACCTGAACTCCCGCATCCCCAACTACAACCTGCAACGGGCGCACGACGAGAACGCGATCTTCCACGACGTGCCAATCCTCTCCCTCGCAGACGGCCTGCGCGCCATGCGATTCAAGCTGTGGGACGAGGACCGCAGACGCCTCGTCACGTTCGCGCAAGCATCTCAGCGAGACCCGACTTAGCTGCGGAATATTTGTTTTCGCTGGATGTTTTGCTGGGATGGATAGCGCCCCACCTACTGCGCCGCTCCGCGGCGTTGAGTATCAGCGGTCGTCCTCAAACGGAGCCAGGGGACTAGGCCAAAGATTTCTAGCTATCCGAAACGGAGAGGGAGGGATTCGAACCCTCGGACGAAGTTTCCCCCGTCACGCGATTTCCAGTCGCGCCCGTTCAACCGCTCCGGCACCTCTCCATACGCTGCTCGCTCGCCCTCGGGCGGCAGTGGCCCCGATCTTCGATCGATCGGTGGCGGCTGACTGAAGGCTACGACACCGGCGCGCGATCCGCTCGCCGCGGCCACCGATCGCCCCGCCGCTGGCGGCGACACCGCCGCGCCGCTCATTGCTAGGCTCTCGTCCATGCTGATGATCGCCACCAGCGAAGCCGTCATCAAGGACATCGGCCTGATCGCCACGTTCGGCGGCATCGGCGTGCTGGTCAACATCATCATCGTCTACATCGCCATCCAGATCCGCGGCGAGCGCCGGCAGAACCAGGAATACCGCGAGAGCCTGCTCAAGCGCTAGCCGCCGCAGTCTCGTCTTAGGGTCTTGGAGCTTTAGATGATGTACACGGGAGTGCCCACCGGGGTCTTGCCGTAGAGCGCGATCACGTCCGGGATCCGCATCCGGATGCAGCCGTGCGACGCATCGTGGCCGATCGAGGAGTACTCGCTGGGGTCGATTCCATGGATGCCGGCACCGCCGTCGAACGACATGAAGCGCGCCTTCAGCGGATCCGTGGGACCGGGCGGCACGACCGTGCCCGCGAGCGCACCGGCCCACGCTTTTTTCGGCACGTACCACGGCGGGTCGACCTGCTCCCATTCGATGTGGTGCAGGCCGCCGGGCGTTTCCAGGCCTTCCATTCCGACTGCGATTTCATATGTTTTCGCCAGCTTCAGGTGTTCGTAGAAGCGCAACCTGAATTCGCCGCGATCCACGACGATGTACGCGGGGTACTTCGCAGCCAGCTGAGCTGTGCTCACCGCCGGCTGCACCACGCGCGTCGGCACCGTGATCGCATGGCTGACGGTCGCGCCGGTCAAAGCGCGCTCGACCCGCTCGGCGAGCCGCGCCCCTTCAACCTCGAGCCCAGTCTGCGCCGGCACGGCCGTCAGCCCGCTCGCGCTGGGCTGCACCGTCGCGTCTGTGGGCGCCCGACCCACGGTCTGGCTCACCTTCGCCGTCAGGTCACGCACCGCCTGGTGGGAGTAGCTGACGACGAGCGGCACATTGCGGTGAACGCTCCCGCCGGTCAACCCGCGCAGCGTCCGCGTCACAATCGACCCTTCGCGGCTGGCGCTGACGGCCTGGGCGATCATCTTCTCCACGTCGACCGTCAACTCGGCTGCGCGCGGGTCGAGCGTCCATATCCTCGCCCCCGAGCGCACCGTCAGCGGCCGGTTCAAGCGCCCGAGGAGCTCGCGCTGGATCTTCGCTCGCGCCGCCGTCGCGTGCAGGCCGCCGACGCTCACGCCATCGATCTTCACGCCGTTCGCGATCGTTTCGCGCCGGGCGTGGTCATAGAAGTACATCGCGCCCCCGATCACCACCAAGATCGCCGCGCAGAGCGCGACGAAGATCGGCAGGCGACCGCGCACGGCGCGAACGGCTGAGGCGCTCATCTCGTGCCGCACCTCGCGCTCATCACAACCCTTGCATCCTCCACCGGTACCCCATCACCTCAATGTACCTCTCGGCGAGGGCTGCGGATCACCTTGCACGCCCGCTTTCGCCGCCTCACCCCAGACGCGCGGCGACGAGCGCGCAGGCGATCACGACGATCGCCAGCGACAGCGCCGCGAGCGCTCCATCCAGTGGCGCCAGCAGGCCGGCGAGCGACAGCGGCTCAGAACTGCCATCGGGGCGTGTCCGCACACCGCTGACTGAGGTTGTGCGGCGACGCAGCTCGCGCGCCGGCGAGCTCAGACGTCGCTGGGCGACGCTCATCGCCAGGCAGCCGGCGGCGATCGCGAGACCCGGAAGCGCGACCTGCTCGGCGTTGACGAAGTACCCGGTGAACGCCGGGAACGCGCCCCAGCCGATCGCGAACCAGAGGTCGCTGTGCAGAGCACCGCCGAGGAGCTCGAGGTTGTAGGCCGGCAGGAAGACGACGCCCGCGAGGACGAACGGCACGAGCCAGGCCGAGACCTGAAGGACGCCGCCGATGCCGATCGCGAGCGCACCGAGCAGGCTGACCACGGCCAGGCCGATCAGCGTGCGATCGGACAGGCTCGTGCCCAGCGGGCGATCGTGCAGCTCGTCGAGCGCGTGCGCGGCCACCCCGACCGCCAGGCCGAAGGCGGCGAGACCCCACCACAGGCGATCGGCGTGCAGTTGTGGCGCGGTCGCCGCGCCGAGCGCGAAGTAGCTCAGATGCCATGCCGTATAGGGCGGATGGAGCAGCGTCAGCACTTCGCCCACGCGGCCGCGGCCGAGCGCGTAGAACGCCGGGAGCTCAGGCGTGGCCGGCATCACTGGCGATCGATCATCCGCGCCTCAGAGGCGTCGTCTGCATCGATGACGACGGCCGCGGCGCGCGCGAGCCGGTGGCGAGGGGCGGCTCGGAGGCCTCTGCGGGGGCGTCGGTGACGAGCCCGGACTTCCTCGCGGACATGACGATGCCCCCGCCGAGGCTCATCCGCCGCACCTCGATGTTCTCGAGCCCCGCCGCTTGCCAGTATTCGCGGAGCCGCTCGAGCGGATGGCGCTCGTAGAAGCCGGCGATGCTCGGCCCGAGAAAGCGGCCCACCCGCGCCCACTCGCGCGAGTCGATCCGGCCGAGCGCCGGCAGACCGACCGCCGTGTAGAACCGCCACGCCGCACGCGCTGGTGGCCACGGGGGCACGCCGAACTCGAGCGAAGCCATCCGCCCGCCGGGGCGAATCACGCGGGCCAGCTCGCGCAGCGTCGCCGGCGGATCGTCGACGTAGCGCAGCAGATAGGTCACCGTGAGCGCGTCGAAGCTCTGCTCGGCGAACGGCAGTTCCTCCGCCTGCCCTTCGACCAGCTCGATGCGCGCGCCATCGTCGCGGCCCACGAAACGCGCTCGGGCGCCGGACAACATCTCGGGACTCTGGTCGAGGCCCACGACTCGACACCCGGGCGCACGCTTCAACAGCTCGGCTGCGACCATCCCCGTGCCGGTCGCCACATCGAGCACGCGATCCCCGTCCATCGGCGCCACCGCGCCCACGAGCGCGCGGCGCCAGCGCGGGTCCTGCCAGAAGCTGAGCGCCGCCGACAGCAGGTCATAGCGTCGCGGCAGGCCGCGGAACAGCTCGAGCGCCTCGCGCTTGCGGGCCGTCGGCGACGGCGATCCGCGGCGGCTGGGTTCTGCTCCCGACCCCTGATCGGTCGCGGTTGAGTCCATCCCACAACCGTATCGTCCCGGCTGTAGGCTGTGGCGATGATCGCGGTGGTCACCGGCGCCTCGAGCGGGATCGGCGAGGCGGCGGCGAGGCGTCTCGCCCGCGAGCCCGGCGCATCGCTGGTGCTGGTCGCACGCCGCGAGGAGCGCCTGCGCGACCTGGCAGCGTCGCTGGGCGGCGGGGAGTCCCGCGCCAGCTTCGTCGCGGTCGACCTCGTCGACGACGACGCGCCCGCGCGAATCCTCGAGCACGTAGCCGAGCTGCACGGGCGTTTGGACCTGCTCGTCAACAACGCGGGGGCCGCCTGGCGCCAGCCCTTCGCGGACGGGGGCTACGACAACGTGCGGCGCACGATGGCGATCAACTTCGACGCACAGGTGCGGCTCACCGAGGCGCTGCTTCCGCTGCTGCGCTCATCGGCTCCCAGCGCGATCGTCAACGTCGCCTCCACCGCCGCGCGCGTGACGCGTAAGGGCACCGGCGCCTACAGCGCCTCGAAGGCCGCGCTCGCATCCTGGTCGGATGCGCTGTGGATGGAGGAACGCGCGCACGGCGTCCACGTCGGGCTGGTACTGCCCGGGTTCATCTCCACCGAGGGCTTCCCCCAGTCAGAGCTCACCGCCAAGCCGTGGACGCGCTGGGCCGTCTCCACGCCGGAGCAGGCAGCCGAGGCGATCTACCGGGCCGGCGTCGGGCGCCGTCCTGAAGGCTACGTGCCGCGCCCCTACGCTCTGGCGGCGGCGCTGCGCGTACTCGCTCCCAGGTTGGTGCGCCGTGCGATGGGCGGCGGCGCGGCGAGCGTGATGACCACGACGACCGGCGCGGACCTCGCGGACCGGCGGAACGGAGCGGGAGCCTCGCCCGCGGAGTGACCTCGCACGCACCTGCGTGCGCGCGTGCGTGCGTGCGTATGCGTGCGCAACATCGATCGACCGATGTTGCGATCGATCGATCGGCGACTGGCCAGTGGCGCAGTGGCGACTGGCCGGTGTCCACCGGCGGGTGGGCCGGCGGCTGGAGGACCTCGATCAGCGGAGAATCAGCGGAGGCGCGCTCAGGACTCGAGCTGGCCGTCGTAGAGCGCAAAGACGGCGCCCTGCGGATCGGCCACGACCGCGATCTTCGCGATGCCGATGTCGATCGGACCCGCGTGCTTCGTCCCGCCGAGCTCCTCCACCTTCGCCAGTCCCGCATCGATGTCGTCGATCGCGAAGTACACGAGCCAATGCGGCGGTGGGCCCGGTGAGTCCAGCTCGCGGATGCCGCCATTGTTTCGATCGCCGTTCTTGATCGACCAATATGGCTGTGGGCTGCCCTCGAACGGCTCGATGCTCCAATCGAACATTGATGAGTAAAAGCTCTTCGACCCATCCACGTCCGGCGAGGACAACTCGTTCCAGCTGAGGGCGCCGGGCGCATTCACGAGCGCCGCGCCGATGTGCTGGTTCGCCTGCCAGAGCATGAAGAACGCACCCTGCGGATCCTGGATCACCGCCATCCGGCCGGCTTCCATCACATCGAACGGTGGCGCATGCAAGGTGGCGCCGAGTTCCTTCGCTCGATCGGCGGCGGCGTCGACATTCTCCACCGTGATGTACGAGTTCCACATCGGCGGGACACCGGCATCGCGCTGCATCTGCGGCTGCGGAGAGATCGCGGCGACGTCTTTGCCGTCCACCCGTTGCATCGAGTAGAAGACGCCGTCCCCCATGGGCATGTCCTCGGCCTCCCAGCCGAAGAGGCTCCCGTAGAAGGTCTTCGCCGCGTCCTGGTCGGTCGTCGTCAGATCTGTCCAGCTGAAGGTTCCCGGTGTGTACTGCGTGCGCTCGCCCATGGCGGTGAGCCTAGCGCAGGCTCATACGCGCATGTGAAATATCCGCCACCTCTTCAGCGGCCCTACCCGGCGGTTGCGACCAGACCACCCCAGCCCGGCCCGAGCGCCGACAGCTGTGGTGGCCGGCGCCAACAGCAATCAACGCAGGAACTGGCTTCCGGGCCTCCCAAAAAAATCAACGGAGGGGGGGAGATTCGAACTCCCGGTACGCCAATCAGACGCACAACGGTTTTCGAGACCGCCGCATTCAACCGCTCTGCCACCCCTCCAGGGCGACTACGTCGACTTCAGTTTATGCTGCCTTGCTCGATCTCGAGAACATTCTGCTGGTCGCTCCGTGCGGCTCGCAGCGAGGGAGGGCGCCATGGACTTGACCTTCAGCCAGACGGAGATCGCTTTCCGCGATGAGCTGCGTACGTGGTTCGCGGAGAACGACGCGGGCGTCGAGCCCGACGGTGACGAGGATCGGCAGTACGCATGGCGGCGCGACTTCCAGCGGCGGCTCGCGGACGGCGGCTGGGCCGCGGTGCACTGGCCGCGCGAGTATGGCGGCCGTGGGGCGACGCTGACCGAGTCGGCGATCTTCTTCGAGGAGCTCGGCCGTTCCGGCGCTCCGCTGCCCGCCAACGTGCTCGGCCTGCTGCTGGCGGGACCGACGATCATGACCTGGGGAACCGACGAGCAGAAGGAGCGCTACCTCGCGCCGATCCTGACCGCCGAGGAGATCTGGTGCCAGGGCTTCTCAGAGCCCGACGCCGGCTCAGACCTCGCCAGCCTGAAAACGCGCGCTGTGCAGGATGGCGATGAATGGGTCATCACCGGTCAGAAGGTCTGGACGAGCGCCGCGCAGTACTCGAAGTGGTGCATGCTCGTCGCGCGCACCGACTCTGAGGCGCCCAAGCACAAGGGGCTCACTTATTTCCTGATGGACATGGAGCAGGACGGTGTGCAGATCCGCCCGCTGCGTCAGATCACCGGTGAGCCCGAGTTCAACGAGCTCTTCCTGGACGGCGCGCGGATCCCGAACGAGAACGTGCTCGGGGGCACGGGCAACGGCTGGAAGGTGGCGCTCACAACCCTGATGAACGAGCGCGCAGGGCTGGGGTTCTTCCTCCAGGTCCGCCTGCGCCAGCTGCTCGATCGCGTGATCGACGAGGCCGCCCGCGAAGGGCTGCTAGAGGATCCCGTGATCGCCGATCGCCTCGGCGAGCTGCACCTGCGCACCGAGATCGTGCGGCTCACCGCCTACCGCGGACTGACCGCGATCGAGAAGTACGGCCAGCCGGGCCCGGAGGGCTCGTTGACCAAGTGGATGTGGTCGGACACCAACCAACGACTCACCCAGCTCGTCGTTGACCTGCTAGGCCCCCGCGCACTGCGGGCGGACGATCCGTGGGCTTATGAGCTTTTGCGCGCCCGCGGCAATTCGATCGAGGGGGGCACGACCGAGGTGCTCAAGAACATCGTCGCCGAGCGCGTGCTCGGCCTGCCCAAGTCGCGTTAGTCAGACGGTCAGCTAACCAGGAGCTATCGATATGGACTTCGACCTCAGCCGCGATCAGCGCGAGATCAAAGACGTCGCCCGCGAGCTCCTCACCGCGCGCTCGCCGTTCGCCAAGGTGCGCGAGGCGGCCGAGACCGCCGCGTACGACCCCGCGCTGTGGGGCGAGCTGGTCGAGCTCGGCTGGCCGGGGATCGCCGTCGCCGAGGAGCATGGCGGACAGGGTCTCGGCGTGGTCGAGCTGTCCGTCCTCGCCGAGGAGCTCGGCTACGCCTGCGCGGCCACGCCCTTCCTGTCCACAGCCACCGCCGCCGCGGTCATCCAGGCGACCGGCACGGATGAGCAACGGGCCCGGTGGCTGCCCGGGCTCGCCACGGGCGAGCTGACGGCCGGGATCGGCACGCGCGAGCTGGCGGCCGACGCCGCCGGCGCCGCGATCGTCGTCGTAATCGACGGCGACGAGGCCCAGCTGATCGAGTCGCCCGAGACGGACCTCTTCGTCTCGATCGATCCCACCCGGCGGTTCGCGACGATCGTCAAGGGGGAGGAGCAACCGCTCGGCCCCGGCGCCGTTGACCGGATCCGCACGACGATAGCGGCCGAGGTCGTCGGCGTCTGCCAGCGCGCGCTCGACATGACGCTCGCCTACGTCAAGGAGCGCAAGCAGTTCGGCGTCCCCGTCGGGTCCTTTCAAGCCGTCTCCCACCGCTGCGCGGAGATGCTGCTCGCAACCGAGAGCGCACGCTCGACCGCCTACTACGCCGCCTGGGCCGCCGGCGCCGACCCCCAGCTGCTGGGAGAGGCGGCCGCGCTCGCGTCCGCCGCGGCGGCCGAGGGCGGGCGATCGGTCACCGCCAGCGCGATCCAGATGCACGGCGGCATCGGCTTCACCTGGGAGGCCGACGTGCATTGGCTGTTCAAGCGCGCACAGCTCGACACGGCGCTTTTGGGCGGCGCCAAGCGCCATCACGCGGCGCTCACTCGACACGCGGTCGCGAAGCTCCAGCAAGGCGTGGCCGGATGACGAGCCCTCAGCGCTACCGCCGCGAGGCGAAGAACCTGTCGGCGTAAGACCTCATCGCCGCGAGGCGAAGAACCCGCTCAGCAGCTCGCCGCAGTCCCGCGCCAGCACACCCCCCGCGACCTCCGGGCGGTGGTTCAGCCGGGGCTCGCCCAGCACGTCCAGCACGCTCCCGCACGCTCCCGCCTTCGGGTCGCTAGCGCCGTACACCACCCGCGGCACGCGCGCCAGCACGATCGCGCCCGCGCACATCGCGCACGGCTCCAGCGTCACGTAGAGCACCGCGTCGAGCACCCGCCAGCCACCCACCACGGTGGCCGCCTCGCGCAGAGCGATGATCTCGGCGTGGGCGGTCGGGTCCTTGCGCAATTCGCGCTCGTTGTGCCCCGTCCCCAAGACCTCGCCGTCGTCGCGCACCACCACCGCGCCGATCGGCACGTCCTCGTGTTCCAACGCACGCTCGGCCTCGCGGAGCGCCAGGCGCATGAAGTACTCCTCGTCATCGTCCTCGCGTGGGACACGCTCGCTCGTCATCGATCTCCGCCCAGCCTTCACCGGCCTCGCCGTCTCTGCGACAGTGCGTGCCGCCCGCGTCACTCCGGCACATCATCATTACTCACTTGCCCATCATCGTGATCATGCTCGCGCTCGTCCGCCGCCCAGCTTCCGGTCCCCGTCCCTCGCGCGTCACCCGCCGGTCCTCCACGGTCGCCTTCGCCTTGGCCGCTCTCGCGGCGGCCGTCATCACGAGCGTCGCAACTGCTCTCGCCCCCGCGGCCGTTGCGGGCGCCCACGTCCCGGGCGCCCATCTCGCCCACGTTGTCGCCCATGATCCGGACGCCTACGCGCCCGGGCAAATCGTCGTCGAGTACGCGACCGCAACACCTCCCGCAGCCCGTGCGGCGGCCGCGCGGGCCGCCGGCGCGGTCGACCCCGTCGTGGTCGCCGCCCACACGAGGCTGCTGCGCCTCGCCCCGGGCGTGTCTGTCGCCGCCGCGCTTCGTCGCCTGCGCGGCCGCCACGACGTGCTGTGGGCCGTGCCCGACTACGTGGCCCACGAGGCGGGCGGGATAATCCCCAACGACCCCGGCGACGGCCACGCGCCCGGCGACTGGCAGGAACTGCAGTGGAACTTCGTCGGGCAGTTCGGCGTGAACGCCCCGGAAGCCTGGGCCAACGTCGCCGCCGACGGCGCCCCCGGCGGGCGCGGCGTGATCGTGGCGGTGCTCGACACCGGCGTCGCCTACGCCAACCGCGGGCGCTTTCGCCGCTCGCCCGACTTCTCCCGCTATGAGTTCGTCAAAGGCTATGACTTCGTCGACCGTACCCCCCACCCCAACGACCACAACGGCCACGGCACGTTCGTCGCCGGGACGATCGCCGAGGCCACAAACAACCACTATGGCCTCACCGGCCTGGCCTTCGGCGCGCGCATCATGCCCGTCCGCGTGCTCGACGGGGCGGGTGAAGGCGACGCCTCGACAATCGCCGAAGGCATCCTCTTCGCTGTCCACCACGGCGCCCGCGTGATCAACCTCAGCCTCGAGTTCTCCCCCGGCGTCACCGCCTCGGATATCCCGGAGCTGCTCGGAGCGCTCCGCTACGCCAACCGGCGCGGGGTCGTCGTCGTGGCGGCCGCCGGCAACGAGGGGCACAGCGCGATCGCCTACCCCGCGCGCGCTAGCAGCGTGATCGCGGTCGGCGCCACCACCGAACACGGCTGCTTGGCTGGCTACTCCAACGACGGCCCCGGACTGACGCTCGTCGCCCCCGGCGGCGGCGCCGACGCCGACCTCCCGGGCGACCCCAACTGCCGGCCCGAACAGCCCGCCGGCCGCGATATCTACCAGATGACCTTCACCGGCTCATCCCCCCGCCGCTTCGGCCTCCCATCGGGCTATGAAGGCACCTCGATGGCGTCCCCCCACGTGGCCGCGACCGCCGCCCTGATCATCTCGAGCGGCGTGCTCGGGCGGCGGCCAACGCCAGCGCAGATCACGGCGCGGCTGCGCGCCACCGCACGGCGGTTGGGCGGGGGTGGCGACGAACGGCTGTACGGGGCCGGGCTGGTGAACGCGGCCGCGGCCACCGCGCGCGGAGGGCCGGGGGCTGTGGCGCGGTAGCCGGGCGGCGCGTGGGGGCATCCCGCGGGGGGCGGCGGTTCGGCGGATTGACTTAGAACCGCGTCGGCCGCCGAGGCTTCAACGTAGGCTGCAGCTTGTGATCGACCTGCACTGCCACGTGCTGCCAGGCATCGACGACGGTCCCGCGACGATCGAGGGCTCGCTGCAGCTCGCACGCGCCGCCAGCGCCGCGGGAACACAGACGCTCGTGGCGACACCGCATGTCAGCGCGCACTACGCCAACGATGCGGCCACGATCTGCCGGCTGGTGGAGGAGCTGAACGCGCGTCTGCGCTCTGAGCAGATCGAGATCGAGGTACGTCCCGGAGCCGAGATAGCGCTGACGCGCGCCATCGACATGACATCTCAGCAGCTCGCCGAGCTGGGCCTCGGCGGTCCCGGCGGCTGGCTCTTGATCGAGCCACCGTTTACCCCTGCCGCCCCCAATCTCGATGTGATCGTACTCGACATCGCCCGCGGACATCGCATCGTCGTGGCCCATCCCGAGCGCTGTCCCGCCTTTCATCGCGATCGCGCGATGCTCGAGTCGCTGGTGAGTGCAGGTGCCCTCGTGTCGATCACCGCCGGCTCGCTCGTGGGTCGCTTCGGCCAGACGGTCCGCCGCTTCGCGCTCGAGCTGGTGCGGGACGGCCTCGTGCACAACGTCGCCTCCGACGCCCACGACCATCTCATGCGCACGCCTACCATCACAGCTGAGCTGCGCGAGGCGCATCTGCAGGGGCTGGCGGACTGGTTGACAGTTCAGGTGCCCAAAGCGATACTCGACGGCGGGGAGATACCACGGGCGCCAGCGGACGCGCTCGCAGAGTTGCGATTGGGCGCGGGGCGGCACAGGTGGTGGAGGCGACTGCGCGGGTGAGCGCACTGTAATACCAAGCTGCTCGCAGCCTCCCCATCCAGGCCCATCACACCCCGTTAGATACACATGGGGATGATCGTTGTTGTATGTGCGGATATCCCGCGTGCGGCGAGAGTTCTCTTGTGAATTGACTGCCGTCGGGTAGCCTTATCTTCGATGCCTCGCCGTGGTCATGGACGGCAACGACAATGATCGGGGGGATTTCCGCCACCAGACCGAGGCGCCTGCTGCCGTGGGGACTTGGGACGCTCGCCATGGCGACGCTGGCTTTGGCCTGCGCGGGTCCTGCGTTCGCCGAAGTGACAGGTGCAGCCGACAACCTGCGCACGGGGTGGTATCCGGATGAGCCGTCGCTCACACCCAATCTGCTGAGCGGCGGCGGCTTCAAGCAGGTCTTCAAGGCATCGCTCGCAGGTCAGATCTACGCCCAACCGTTGATCGCCGACGGGGTGCTGCTGGTGGTAACCGAGGACGACTGGGCCTACGGCCTGGACCCCGTCACAGGAGCAGTGCGCTGGGAAAAGCAGCTCGGTGAACCCTTCGAATCCAGCGAAATCGGATGTACGGATCTCGAACCGCATGTAGGCGTCACGGGCACACCCGTGATCGACACCGAAACCAATGTCGCGTACTTCGTCTCCAACAGCTACGTTCCCGAACATCGTCCCGCAAGCGCTTGGTATATGAACGCGATCGAACTGGACAGCGGGAACGAGGTCGCGAACTTCCCGGTCAAAATCGGAGGCGAAGCTCAGAACCTTCCACCCGGCGTGAAGTTCGAAGCCCCCCAGGAGCTGCAGCGGCCGGCGCTGCTGATGATGAATGGGGTCGTCTATGCGGGATTCGGAAGCCACTGCGACAACTCTCCCTACGAGGGCTGGGTCGTAGGCATCTCCACCTCCGGGCAGGTCACGACGAAATGGGCGACCTCAGCCCACGGCGGCTCGATCTGGCAGTCTGGCGGCGGGCTGGTCTCCGACAGTCCCGGGCAGATCCTTTTCAGCACAGGTAACGATAATGGGACTGCTGGAGAATGGGATCCTCCGGTAGGCCCCGGCAACAAACCACCCGAAGGCAAGCTCGGCGAGTCGGTGGCCCGGGTGGAAGTGCAGCCCACGGGCACACTGAAGGCAACCGACTTCTTCTCTCCATTCAACAACAAAGAACTCGACGAAGGCGACGTCGACCTGGGCTCCTCGGCGCCGGTCGCGCTCCCTTCGCAGTATTTCGGCACAAAAAGCGTCCCCGAACTGCTCCTCCAGGAGGGCAAGCAGGGCGTCGTGTATCTGCTCAACCGCAGGGATCTCGGGGGTAGGACCAGCAACGACGGCACAGTCGTGCAAAAGCCCAGCCCCTCCGGTGGCGTGTGGGGCGCTGCCGCGGTCTGGCCGGGCGAAGGGGGTTACGTCTACATTCCCGCCGTCGGCGAAGGCGTCTTTCGCTTTTACAAGTATGAAGTCGAAGCCGGCAATCCCAAGCTCAAGCTCGTCGCAACGGCCAACGAAGCCCTCGCGTTCGGATCGGGCTCTCCGATCGTCACATCCGCCGGCACGACCAGCGGCACGGCGGCCGTCTGGATCACACGCTGTCCAGAATCGGCGAATCTGGGGCAGGGGTGCAACAACGCGAAGCTCGTCGCGTACAGCCCTGTGCCGAGCAAAACCGAAGAAGTGGTGCCGCTGTGGGAAGCGCCGATCGCGACAGCGGCCAAGTTCACCCGACCCTATCCGAATGAAGGCCACGTCTACATCGGGAACAACGAAGGCAACCTGTTCGGGTTCAGCGGCCCGGAGCTCAAGGCCTCAGGCGAATCGCTCGATCTCGGGTCCACGCCCGTCGGCGGTCAGCTCACCGGCGAAGCGACGTTCACGAACACCGGAACGCCGCTGACCGTCAGTGCCGTGCACACCCCCACAACTCCGTTTGAAGCGACCGGCCTGCCCACCGTGGGCGCCAAAATCCAACCGGGTGAAGCGATCAAAGTGCATCTCACTTTCAAATCCTCCACCCTCGGTGAATTCAACCAATCGGTTGGACTCACGACCGAAGCGGGAGAAACCAAGATCGCGGTTTCGGCCTCGGCAGCCGCGCCGCCGCCCACGGTCACCTCGATCGAACCGACCTCGGGCCCGACCGCTGGGAGCACCGCGATCAAAATCAAGGGCACCGGCTTCGTCGCGCCCGCCACGGTCAAAATCGGCAGCTCAGCGACCTCAGTGGACGTGGTCTCTGAAACAGAAATCACGGCCAAGACGGCCGCCAACCCGGCAGGCGAACAGGAAGTCATCGTCACAGACGCAGGCAGCCCCTCGACCGCCGGGCCCAAATACACCTATATCGCCGTGCCGCCTTTGGAATCCACCGCCACACGTCCTGAATCGGGCGGGACCGCGAGGACGGCCAGCCTCCTCCTCTCCGCGCTCGGCGGCCTCGGGTCCTTGACCGCGACCACCGAACCGCTGGTGAGCCTCGCGCGTCTGCAGATCCGCTCCCCGGCATCGCGGCTCGGCCGCCGCAGGCACAAGGCTCTCGTCAGCTACACACTCTCGGCGGCGGGCACGGTCGACATAGCGATCTACCGCCGAATCATCAGTCGCCGCTGCCTGCGTGGCGCCCCCACGTGCCTTCACTACGTACGCACGACTATCGAGCTCAAGGTCGCGGGACACGCAGCGACCAACGTGATCGCACTCAATCTGGGACGACTGTCCGCGGGCGAATATCGTCTGGCCGCCACTCCGATCGCACCCTCAGGCGTCCACGGGATCACGCGATACATCCATTTCAAGGCCGTCCGCTAGCTCGCCCCCTGCACAGCCAAAACGCCGTGTGAGCCCGGGCGGCGGCGCTCAGCCTGGGGTCACGACCAGGTGCGCGATTGCGTGGCGGTTGGTGAGGCCACCGGTCCCCGCACTGAAGCCGAGGTAGGCGCTGGCTGGGAGCGTCGCGGCCTGTGAGAGCACCTGCGTCCCATCGATCGCCACGATGATCGTCCCTGCAGTCGTCGTGATCGTGATGTGGTGCGTCGCTTCCTGCAGCGGTGTGAGCAGCGTCGCGGTACCGAGCCAGTGCAGCAGATCGGGGCCTGCAGAGGTTGGTCCATCGGTGACGCCAACGAAGTTGGCCGATGGATTGACCGCGTTCTTGTACTCGTCGAGCGCCACGGCGATGCCCGGGATCCCGGAGAAGCCGAGTCCGCCGCCGCGATAGCCGAGAGAGGTCGGACCCGCGCCCTTCGACGCGTCCCCGAACACAAACGCGAGGCCGTCGGCACCACTGCCGCCGCCGATACTCGCATCGTATTCGATGCGGATTGCACGCGGATCAATCGTCTGCGGCCAGAAGGCGCTGCCTGCGGAGTACGTGGTCGCTTCCGTGAGCTGAAGCGAGGCGCCTACGAGCTTCGCGGTCCCGTTGAATGTCCAGCCGCCTGCCGATGGATCCGGCAGCAGTGGCGCGGGCGGTTGGTAGGCGTTCGTGAACGCGACCGTGTTGGCGCCCGCCTTCAGGGCGAAGGAGGGGAGGACGGCCTTGCCTTCACTGACCGCCAGAGTCTGAGGCGCCGCCCCGTTGACCGACGCGGTGACGTTCCATTTGGCGCCTGTCGCGGCCGCGGGAACCGTCTCGGTGATGACGCAGCCGGCGCTTGCCACGGCGCCGGAGAGCGTCGGCGAGGCGCTGCCGCCGCCTGCCAGGGCGGCCGTCGTGAAGCTCGACGGGCACGTGCCCGCGTAGGGGAACGTGGCGCTGGCCTGCGGCGAGCCCGAAGGCGCCTGGACCGCGTTCGTGATCGTTAGCGTCGCCGGCGACGGCGCGGCTTCGCCCGAGCTGACGACCAGGTGGGAGATGGCATGGCGGTTGGTCGCGCCGCCGGTGCCCGCGCTGAAGCCGAGGAATGCGCTCGGCGGCAGCGTGACCGCCTGCGAGAGGACCGGCGTGCCGTCGACGGCGACGCTGAGCGTGCCGCCGGCGGTCGTGACCTTGATGTGGTGGGTGGCGCCCTGGAGAACCGCCGTCAGGTTGGCGGTCGCCAGCCAATGGAGTTCGTTGGTGGCGGTGGCGATCGGGCCGTCGGTGATGCCGGTGAAGTTGGCCGACGGGTTGACGTTGTTCTTGTACTCGTCGAGCGCCACCGCCAGTCCGGGTATGCCGGAGAAGCCGAGGCCGCCGCCACCTACGCCCAGCGACGTCGCTTTGGCGCCCTTGGACGGGTCGGCGATGACGAGGGCCAGGCCGTCGGCGCCCGTTCCACCGGTGATCGACTCGTCATATTCGACGGTTATGGTGCGCGGGTCGATCGTCTGCGGCCAGAAGGCGCTGCCGGCCTGGCCGGCCGTGGCGGGCGTCAGCACCAGTTCAGAGCCCGACAGCGCGCTGGAGCCATTGAGCTGCCAGCCTCCTGCCGTCGGGTCGGGGACGGTCGAGGTTGAGGACGGACCCGTCCAGGTGTTCTTGAACGTCACCGCGTTGGCGCCGGCAGCGAGCGCGAACGCGGGCACCGGCAGCTGTCCGCCGGAGGCGCTCAGGGTGACTTCAGGCCCGCCGTTGACCGAGGCGGTCGTCTTCCACGTGCCGCCGGCCGCCGCCGGGGCCGTCTCGCTGACCGTGCAGGGGCTGGCTGTCACGGCGCTGGGCAGAGACGGCGTGGCCGACGCGCCATTGCCGAGGGCGGCGGTTGTGAACGCCGTCGGGCACGAGCCGCTGAAGATCATCTGGGCGGCTTCCTGGGCCGAGCCGGATGGCGCGCTGACGTTGTTGACGATCTTCAGAGTCGCCGACTGGGCGCTCGGCGGCGAGTCGCCGGCGATCGTGACGTTGGACACCTGATGGTTGTCGGTCGCCCCGCCGCTTCCGCCGCTGAAGCCGAGCAGGACCTGAGGCGGCAGCGTGACGGCCTGGGAGATGACCTGGACGCCTTCGACCTTGACCGTCAGGACGCCGTTCAGGACTTCGACGACGACGTGGCGTTTGGCGCGCAGGCTCGGCACGGCCGTGCTCGTGGCCAGCCAGTGCATCTCGTCAGGCACGGTGCTCGTGACCGGGCCGTCGGTCAGGCCGACGAAGTTGTTCGACGGCGCGCCGGAGCTCTGGTAGGTCACCAGCGTGGCCGCCAGGCCGGGTATGCCCGAGAAGCCCAGACCGCCGCCCTGGACGCCCAGCGATGTCGGTTTGGCGCCCCTGCTGGGGTCGGCCAGGACGAGCGTCTGGCCGTCGGCTCCGGTGCCGCCGCCGATCGTGCTGTCGAACGTGACGATCAGGTGGCGGCTTTCGAGTGGCAGGTTGAAGAAGCCGGTGCCGGCGCTGTTTTTGGCCGTGCCGGTCAGCGTGAGCGTCGCGCCGGAGATCGAGGCCGTGCCGTTGGTCGTCCAAGCCCCGGCCACGGGTGCGAGCACTGTGCCCGTGCCGCTGAACTGGACCTGGTGCAGGCCGCTGATGTCGTCGCCGTTGATCTGCCAGCTGCCGCTCAGGTAGCCCGGCGCGGTGGGTGTGAAGGCGACTTTCTCGGTGACTGTTTCACCGGGCTGGATCGTCGAGCCCTCCTGCAGCAGGGTGGTCGCGGCGAAAGAGCCGCCGATCGGTGGCTTGGACTTGGTGATCGTGACGGCCGTGCCGCCGCTGTTGGTGATCGTGAACGACTTGGTCACCGTCGAGCCGACGGCCACCGGGCCGTATTCGTTGGTTTCGCTGGTCACGTGCAGATCGCCGCTGGAGCCCGCCGTGCCGGACAGGCCGACCTGGCCGTTGCCGCCGGTCGTTTCCATGCCGATGGTGTCATTGAACGTGCCGGCCTGGGTCGGGTCGAAGGCCACTGTCACCGTGACCGAGGCGCCCGGCGCGATCGTTTCACCGGCTGTCGGGACGCCGCTGGCACTGAACGGCGCCGCCGGCAGTTTCACTTTGTTGATCGTAAGCGGCGCCGCGCCGATGTTGCTGAACGTCGCCGATTCGGTCGCGTGTCCGCCGACGGCCAAGCCGGGGAACGTCACGATTTTCGGCGCGGTCGCGAGCTGCGCGCTGGCCGTCTGGCCGACGCCCGACGCGCTGATCTGCACGGTCCTGCCGGCCGTCGTCGTCGCCGTGATCGTGGCGCCCAGGAGGTTAGCTTCGGTCGGCGCGAACGTTACCGGAATGGAGATCGTCTGCCCGGCGCCGAGCGTGGCCGGCAGCGGCGGCGTCGCGGTCCCGATCTTGAACTGGCCCGAGCTGGACGTGAGGGTGCTCAGCGTCAGCGCTTCGTTCGCCGTCAGCGTCAGCGTCTGCTGGCTCGTGCTGCCGATCGTCGTCGTCGGGAAGGACAGGGCGGCGCCCGTCAGGGCGGGCGTCACGGGCGATCCGAAGCCGAAGACCTTGCCTTCGCGGTTGCCGACGTAGATCCGCCCGGCGCCGACGCCGGGCATGCTGTAGTTGGTCGCCGTGCCGATCGACGCTTTGAAGCGCAGGACCGGCTTGCCGTTGACCGGCGCTGAGTTGTAGGCCCTGAGTTCGCCGCCGGCGCCCGTGCGGTTGGTCGACCAGACGATCCACACGAGCGCGCTGCCGGCGGTCGTGCCTTCGGAGGTGATGATCGGCGCGCCGCTGCCCCAGCCGAAGACGTCTTCGGAGCTGGCGGCCAGCGCCAGCGAAGGCTGGCCGGTGCCCGACAGCCCGTACTTGTACACGTCAAGGTGGCCACCACCCGTCGACCCGCTGGACGTCGGGATGTAGACGTAGCCGCCTTCCCCCGGCCAGACCCCGGGTCGCGACCAGACGCCGCCCCGCGGCCCGAGGCGCTGGATGACGTTGTCGGAGCCCGACGGTCCCTGGGCGATGCCGCCGAGCGAGTCGCGGTTGAGGAGGTACACGTACCCGGACTTGCCGTCGGCGACGGCGAGGTGGGGCAGGGAGGCCGTGCCGAAGTATTCGTTCGGCAGGCCGGTCACGCCGCCGGAGGCGAAGTCGGCGTCGTTTTCGTCGAGGTTTTTGGCGTCGAAGGGTGCGAAGAAGTCGACGGCTTTGAGCGACCCGTCCGGCTGCACGCGGACGCGGACGACCGACTCGCCGAGATTGGCTGGCGGGGACGTGCCGGCGGCCGGTGTCGACGGTGCGCCGCCGTTGCCCGTGCTGAACAGGATCGTGCCCGGCCCGTCGGAGGTCAGGCCGGCGCCCGACTGCCAGATGCCGGCGCCCGTTTCGGTCGCGTCGTCAGTGTAGCGCGCCGTGATTTTGCCAGCCGTCGAGACGCCGAAGATCCAGCCTTTCCAGTTGCTGTAATCGCAGTGGCTGCCGAAGGCCGCGTAGACGACGCCTTCCATCAGCAGCAGGCCAGGGCGGTTCATCTCGATCGTCGGGTTGAACGTCTGGCTCGACGCGTTCTGGGCGGAGCCCGCTATTTCGACCGGGAAGCCGGGTTGCTCGGCGCCCGTGCTGACGTTGATCGCATCCATGTACCAGCGAGCGGGCCCGGTCGTGCCCGACGCGTAGGTCTTGTGTGTCATGTATGCAATGTTGGTGGCCGGGTCGACGACGGGCGTCGCGACCGTGCCGATCGACGGTGTGATGTCACCGCAGCCGATGTCGACCGGATTCCACGGCGTTCCCAGGCTTTTGGTCCATTTGACCGCGCCGCTGGCCGGATCGAGGCCGTAGGCTTTGTCTTTCTCGGTCTCGATCAGCAGGGTTCCATTGGCGAGCAGCGGCTGGGCCGTGATCTGGCCTTCGAGGCTGCTCGACCACAGCTGACCGAACGTGCCGCCGCTGACCAGCTGCGGCGTCAGCGTAGAGTTGTTCGGATACCAACCCGTGCGCAGGTCATCGCTCGAGTTGGTGATACCCGACCCCAGCGCTTGCGCTGCCAGCACGAGCGAGAACAACAACGTGCACACGACTGATGCCGCGCTAATCCTGCGCATTGGTCTCTCCGTCCTTGGACGCCCCGACCACCTCGGCGCCGGAGCTTTGAATGGCGCAAAGATACCCGATTGTCGCTGCTCGGGGAAGACGCCGAGCCGCCGTGCAGCTCGGGTCAGTTGATGCCAGCGGCCTGGCGCTTAGTTCGCCCGCTTGACGCCGATCCCGAGGATCTCGCGAGCCTGGGCGGGTGTCGCAACGGGCCTACCGATCGCGTCGCAGAGGGCCCTCGCCCGCGCGACGAGCTGGCCGTTGGACTCGGCGTACTCGCCGGGCGCGACGTAAACGACGTCCTCCAGACCGGTGCGGATGTGACCGCCGAGCGACAGCGTGAGCGCCATCGTCGGGAAGTGTCGAGGAATCGCAGTCACCATCCACGGGACGCCCGTGGGTACAAGCTCGGCGAACAGCGACACCGTCGCGGCGCTCGCCGGAGCGCCGCCAAGCACACCGAGCACCATATGCATCATTCCCGGCGCCCCGCTCGCCGAGCTCGCCAGCTTGGCTGCGGTGACCGCCATGCCCACGTCGAAGCACTCGTACTCGGGGACGATGCCGCGCTGGGCAATCTCCTCAGTCAGCTCGGTGATCAGCGACCGGGGATTCATCAAGATGTCATCGCCAGAGCCGAAGTTCATGCTGCCGCAGTTCAGGGTGGCGAGCTCCGGCTGCGCGACCAAGGAGCGATGGCTCTCCTCGGCACCCGCGCCCAGCTGTCCACCCGTGGCGAAGTTCAGAACAACATCGTCCACCTGCTCGCGGATCGCCCGCTTGATCGCTAGATAGTCCTCCGGCGCTTGGGTCATTTCGCCGGTCGGCGTACGGGCATGGATGTGCACAATGCTGGCGCCAGCCTGCGCGGCATCGACCGCGGCCGCGATCACGTCGTCTTGGCTAACCGGCTGGTTGGGATTGCTTGTGACCACCCCCCCGGACACCGCACACGTGAGCATCGCGGGCTCCTCGTCCCGCACGGCGGCAGTCCTCGCAAACGCCCGAGCGGTCGCCGCGCCAGTCCGCAAGCTCATGCTGCGAGAACCTCTTGCATCGGTCAACAGTAGCGATCCATCCAGCGAGCGCCTCGGACTTGATATGCGAGGATACGACCCACATGGCGATGCGTGTGGGGATCGATCTGGTATCCGTGGACGGGGTCCGTGAGTCAATCCGCGAGCACGGCGCTCGCTACCTCGAGCGCATATACACAGAGGGCGAGTTGTGCGACTGCCGCACCGATCAGGGCATCATCGCCGAGCGCCTCGCCGCCCGCTTCGCCGCCAAGGAGGCCACTCTCAAGGTGCTCCGTCCCGTGGACGAGGCGATCCCCTGGCACACCATGGAGGTGGTGCGACACGGCGCCGGATGGGTCGACGTGGAGCTCAGCGGCCGCGCAGCCGACTTGGCCGCCAACGGCGGCCTCAGTGATTTCGCGCTCAGCATCTCCCACGAGGCGGACTATGCATCGGCCATCGTGATCGCCGAGTTGGACTTGAGAGATCAACGCAGCGATCCGATTATGAACATATGAACGAGGAGATTCGCCAGATAATCGCTGCACACGGGCGCCTTTCGATCGATGTCGCCGCGCTCGCGCCGGACGCCGATCTCTATCACGCGGGCATGACCTCCCATGCCAGCGTGAACGTGATGCTCGCACTCGAGGACCACTTCGATATCGAGTTCCCCGACCGGATGCTGAAGCGCAGTGTGTTCGAAAGCATCGCGGCGATCGAGCGCGCGCTCGTGGAGCTTCTCAGCGAGACACCGGTATCATGAGCATCGCGGTCGACCGGGACCAGGCGTTTCTCAGCGCGATCGGCCGCATCGCCGACGAGTTCGCCGCACCCAACGCCGACGACGTCGACCGCGACGCGCGCTTTCCCGCCGAGACGATCGAGGCGCTGCGAGCTGCGGGCGCCCTCTCGGCCTTCCTTCCCACAGAGCTCGGTGGTGGCGGCGTCACGTTCGAGACCATTGCCGCTGCCTGCTTCGAGCTGGGACGCCGCTGCGGCTCGAGCGCAATGGTCTTCGCCATGCACCAGATCAAGGTCATCACGCTCGCCCGTCACCTCGACGGCGCGCCTTGGTTCTCCGAGTATCTCTCCAAGGTCGCCGATGAGCAGCGCCTCGTCGCGTCCGTGACCTCGGAGATCGGCACCGGCGGCGACATGGGGCGCTCGATCGCAGCTGTGACGCCCGGCGAGAACGGCCTCTGCGTATTCGAGAAGCAGGCGCCCACCGTCAGCTACGGCGCGCACGCAGACGACCTGTTCGTCACGCTCAGGCGCGCATCCGATGCGGAGCCCAGCGATCAGGTGGTGGCGCTCGCGATGCGGGGACAGACGGAGCTCGAGCCCGCCGGCTCCTGGGACCCACTCGGCATGCGCGGCACCTGTTCCCCCGGCTTCGTGGTGCGCGCCACCGTCGCGCCCGAGCAGATCCTGCCAGCGCCGTTCTCCACCGTGATGGCCGAGTCGATCGTGCCCGTGACCCACATCCTCTGGTCGCACCTGTGGCTCGGCATCGCCACCGACGCCTTCGACCGCGCGCGCGCCTTCGTACGCGCCTCCGCCAAGCAGAAGCCAGGCGAGACACCGCCCGCCGCGCTGCGCCTCTCGCACGTGATGAGCGACCTCTCGCTGCTGCGCGCCGAGGTCTACTCGGCGCTGGCTGAATTCGTCGAGGCCTCTGAGGAGCCCGGCCGCGAGCGCCTCTCGACAATGGTCCTGGCGCTGCGCTTCAACAACCTGAAGATCGCCGCCTCCGAGCAGGCTCCTCGAGTCTGCCAGGGCGCGCTCGGGGTGTGCGGGATCATGGGCTTCAAGAACGACACGCCGTTCAGCGTTGGACGTCACCTGCGCGACACGATGTCCGCCTGCCTGATGGTCGCCAACGAGCGCATCCATCAGACAAACGCCAGCCTGCTGCTGATCGCCAAGGACGTCTAATGCCGGGCGTTCGCCCGGCCAGTCCCGACCAGGCGGCGCTGCTCTCCGAGCTCGTCGAGCGTCGCCTGCTGATCGAGACCGGCGTGCCCGGCGTGTACGGTCGCGGTGGCGACTTCGAGGATGTGCGCGAGCGGGTCGCCGCCCTCGTCACCCGCGCGGGCGGCGATGAGGAGCCTGAGCAGTTGCGCTTCCCCCCGGTCATGTCTCGCCATGACCTGGAGACCGTCGGCTACCTGAAATCCTTTCCGCATCTCGCCGGCAGCATCTTCGCGTTCACGGGCTCAGAGGGCCAAGCCGCCGAGCAGTACGAGCGCGCGAGCCGTCACGAGGACTGGAGCGAGTTCCAGGGCATGACCGATCTCGTGCTCACGCCGGCAGCCTGCTACCCGGTCTATCCGGCGATCGCCGCCCGCGGTCCGCTGCCTGCCGGCGGCGTCACGATCGATGCCGGCAGCTCCTATGTCTTTCGTCACGAGCCCTCCGGTGATCCGGCGCGCCTGCAGATATTTCACCAGCGTGAGATAGTCCGCATAGGCGAGCCCGAGACCGTCCAGGCGTGGCGCGATCTCTGGCGCAACCGCGCCGTCGAGCTGCTGGGCGCGATCGGCCTGCAGGTCCAGCTCGAGATCGCCACCGATCCGTTCTTCGGGCGCAGCGGTCGAATGCTCGCCGCCAGCCAGCGCGAGCAGCAGCTGAAGTTCGAGGTGGTGACCCAGATCGCCGGCCCCGAGCCGACCGCCGTGGCCTCGTTCAACTACCACCAGGACCATTTCACCTCGGCCTATGGGATCAGGCTTGCCGATGGCGCCGAAGCGCACACCGCCTGCCTGGGATTCGGCCTCGAGCGGATCACGATCGCGCTGTTCCGCGAGCACGGGCTCGACATCCAGGCGTGGCCGACCGATGTACGCGACCGGCTCTGGGAACGATGAGCGCCTCGGCTACAGGACTCGTGAGCCTGCTGGAGCTCGACCCGGCGGCCTACCGCTCCCACCAGCTGCACGCCCCAGAGCGAACGTACGCGGAAACCAACTGCTACACCGACATCCTGATCGAGCTTCTGCACGCCCGCGGCGAGGAGCCCCTGGCGACGATGGGCTGCACGGTGCGGATGGACTTCGAGGGCGACCAGTGGACGTTCTTCAAGCCGTTCGTCGAGGACCTCGAGCTCCTGTTCGGGGTCGACGTGCACGAGATGCAGCCCTACCGGCCGCTGCCCGAGCAGGCTGCCGAGCAGATTGCCGAGGGCCGGACGTTGATCGTCGAGCTGGACTCCTGGTACCTGCCCGATACGGCAGCCACCAGCTACCGCAGCGAACACGTCAAGACCTCGGTGGTGGTGGAGGGCATCGACCCCGCGGGCGAACGGCTGCGCTACTTCCATGCCACGGGGCTGTATGAGCTCGCCGGCGAGGACTACCGGGGCGTCTTTCGCCTCGGGCGAGACTTCTCCGATGACGTCCTGCCTCCCTACACCGAGCTGGTGCGCTTCGATGCCGGCCGGGCCTTGCGGGACGAAGATCTGCGCAACGCCGCCCAAGCGCTGCTTCGCCGCCATCTCGCGCACCGGCCGGCCACGAACCCGTTCCTGCGCTTCGCCGCGCAGCTCGAGCGCGACCTGCCGCGGCTGCTGGAGGGCGATGCCAGCGAGTATCACGCGTACGCGTTTGCGACCGTGAGGATGGCCGGCTCTGCATTCGAGGTCGCTGGAACCCAAGCCGAGTGGCTGCTCGGTGACGAGGCGGCTCGCGCCTGCGAGGCGCTTCAAAGGATCGTGGAGGGTTGCAAGGTTCTCTCCTTCAGGCTTGCCCGTCGCCGTGCGTTCGATCCTGGCGAGACGCTCTCTGCGCTGACCACGGCATGGGACGAGGCGATGGGCCGGCTCGATGACGCAACCGCTTGACCGGGTGGTGGCGCCGGCGTCGAGTACCCTCGCCTGCGTGGACGGCCACGAGCTGCGCGAGCTGTCGGCGAACTGGCAGGCGGCACGGGCGTCTGCGGACCTGCACGTCAACGCCGCGGGCATCGACTCTCTCAACTGGATCCCCGCACGCGTTCCGGGCACGGCGGCAGCCGCGCTGCACGACGCCGGTCTGTGGCAAACCGGCGATCGGTATGACTTCGACGCCGAGGACTGGTGGTTTCGCACGAGCTTCGAAGCCGCCCCCGCGAGCGAGGGCGAGGAGTTGTGGCTGTGCCTGGACGGACTGGCCACCGTCGCCGAGGTGTACCTGGGCGGCGAGCTGCTGCTGGTTAGCGATTCCATGTTCGCCCGCCACAAGCTGAACGTCAGCGCCTGCCTGCGGCAGCACAACGAGCTTGCGATCCGTTTTCGCGCGCTGGCGCCGCTGCTCGAGATCCGCCGCCGCCCGCGTGCGCGTTGGCGAACAAGACTCGTCTCCAACGGCAACCTGCGCTTCTTTCGCACGATGCTCCTCGGCCGGCTGCCCGGCATTGCGCCCGGACCGGCGGCCGTGGGTCCATGGCGCGCGGTGCGACTCGAGCGCCGCCGGCACCTGGAGGTCCAGGAGCTCACGCTGCGGCCACGCCTCGAAGGCGAGGAGGGAGTGCTGTCGGTGCTGGCGCGCCTGCGTCCACTGGGCGAGACAGAGGTGAGCTCCGTGGAGGTCGAGCTACACGGGCCTTCGGGATCTCACCGCGCGCAGCTAGCCCTCGATGGGGCGAATGACCCCGGCACTGCGACAAGCGACTCCCGCGATGGTTACCTGACGGCCCGCGGCGAGCTGCGCGTTGCGGACGTGGCGCGGTGGTGGCCGCACACCCATGGCGAGCCGGCCCTGCACGACGTTCAGCTCGTCGTGCACGGCACCCCCGAGCCAACCGTTCTGCACGGCGGCCGAGTCGGCTTTCGGGCTCTCGCATTTGGAGCAGCGCCAGATCACGACGTCGAACGGGAGGGGCTGGACCTGCACGTCAACGGCGTCCGCGTGTTCGCCCGCGGGGCTGTGTGGACCCCGATCGACTCAATCGGACAGGCCCCCCCGGAGGATGAGCTGCGCGCGGAACTGAACCGTGTGCGCGACGCCGGCATGAACATGCTGCGCCTGCCGGGCACCGGCGCATATGAGACGAGCGCCTTCCACGACTTCTGCGATGAGCTCGGCATCCTCGTGTGGCAGGACTTCATGTTCGCCAACCTCGACTATCCGATCGCCGACGAGCAGTTCCGCGCGAGCGTCAAGGACGAGGCGGCCGACGTGCTGACGGCGCTCGGGGGACGTCCGAGCCTGGCCGTCCTGTGCGGCAACAGCGAGGTCGAGCAGCAGGCGGCGATGATGGGGCTTGACGCCTCACTCGGGCGCGGCGAGCTGTTCGGCGAGCTGCTGCCGGCGCTCGTCCGCGAGAGCGGCGTGGACGCCGTCTACGTCCCCTCGGCGCCGTGCGGGGGCGATCTCCCGTTCCGCCCCGACCGCGGGATCGGCACCTATTACGCCGTGGGCTGCTACCGGCGGCCGCTGGAGGACGTCCGTCGTGCGGGCGTGCGCTTCGCCGCGGAGTGCCTGGCCTTCTCCCACGTGCCCAGCGAGCAAGCGATCGAGGAAATGCTGCCGCAAGCGCCTGGACGGCTCGCCGGCCACCATCCGCTGTGGAAGGCCGGGATTCCGCGCGAGAACGAAGCCGACTGGGACTTCGAGGACATCCGCGACCACTACCTAGGACTGCTGTTCGACGTCGACGTGGCGGAGTTGCGCCACGTCGATCGCTCACGCTACCTGGAGCTCTCGCGCGCGCTCACCGGGGAGATCCTGGCCGAAGTGTTCGGCGAGTGGCGCCGTGCCGGCTCTCCGTGCGGCGGTGGACTCGTGCTGTGGCTGCACGACCTGCTGCCCGGCGCCGGGTGGGGCCTGATCGACCATCGGGGCAGACCAAAGCTCGCCTATCACCACCTCAAGCGCGCGCTCGCGCCGGTCGCCGTGTGGACGATCGACGAGAACCTCGGCGGTGTCGTCGCTCACGTCGCCAACGACGGCCCCGTGCCACTGAGCGCGTCGCTGCGCGTGGCGCTTTATCGAGAACGCGAGCACTGCGTGGGAGAGGCTCGTGTGCCCGTCGAGCTCGAACCACACAGCCAGGGAGAGTGGAACGTCGAGACGGTCATCGGCCATTTTGTGGACGCCGCCTGGGCATACCGCTTCGGGCCGCCGGCGCAGGACGCGATCGTAGTCACGCTCGAGGAGGACGCAAGCGACGGTGCGGGGAAGCAGGGCGAGAGCGACGGTGCGGGGATCCTCTCCCAGGCCATGCGCTTCCCCGCGGGGCGACCGCTCGAGCGCGAGCCACCCGAGCGGCTTGGCCTCACCGCCCAGGCACAGGCGCTGGGCGACGGCACTGTGCGGTTGGCACTCTCGAGCAGGCGGCTTGCCTATGGCGTGGAGATCCACGCGTCCGACTTTGTGGCGAGCGATGATGGCTTCTCGATCGAGCCCGGCGGCGAGCGCGTCGTGATGCTCCTGCCCAGCGGCAGCAACGATTCAACAGAACCGGGCAGGATCAGCGCGGTGAACATGAGCGCTCGTGTCAAGATCGCTCTTGAATGAGCGCCTCACAGACGCCAAGACCTTTCTACTTGCAGGCGGGCACCCCGCCTGTGTTCGCGATCTTCCACCCGGGCACAGGACCGCACAGGCGAAGCGCAGTCCTGCTGTGTCCGCCCTTCGGCTGGGAGGACATGTGCTCCTACCGCAGCCGTCGCGATTGGGCCGAGCGCCTGGCGCTGGCCGGCTACCCGACGCTGCGGTTCGATCTTCCCGGCAGCGGCGACAGCGCAGGCGACCCGACCGATGCGGGACAGCTGGACACGTGGACACAGGCGGTAGCCGGCGCGGCGCAATGGCTGCTTGAAACCAGCAGCGTCGCCCGGATCGTGAGCATCGGCATCGGCCTGGGCGGGATGGTGGCCTGCCGTGCGGCGCTGAGCGGTGCGCCGATCGACGAGCTCGTGCTCTGGCACGTGCCGGGCCAGGGACGGACTCTCGTTCGGGAGCTGCGAGCCTTCTCGGCGCTGGAGGTCGCCTACATTCCGGACCCCCGACAGCCCGACCCCAAGCAGGGGCCGGAGCCCCTTGAAGACGGTGCCCTCGTAGCCAACGGCTACCTGCTGAGCGCTGAAACGGTCGCCGAGCTCGAGCGGCTCGACCTCCGGGAGCTCTCACGCGCCTCGCGGGGGCCACGGCGAGTTCTGCTGCTGGGCCGCGACGGGCTGAAGGTCGACGACGGTCTCGGTGAGGCTCTCGAGGGGAGCGAGACCACGCTGACGGTCGCGGACGGACCGGGCTATGCGGCGATGATGGTCGAGCCCCAGGATGCCCGCCCGCCCACGGCGGTCTTCGAGCTCGTGGACTCGTGGCTGGCCGAAAGAGAAGCTGACGGAGAGGCTGACGCGGGCGCTCCCAACACAGCAACGTTGCCGCAGGATGCGGGCGAGACGCCTCACGCGACAGCGGCCCATGCTTCGGCTCGCGAGGATATGAAGCTCTTGCGCTCAGGCGTCGAGCTACGCGAGACGCCCGTACATATAGAGGGGCCCGACGGACCGCTGTTCGGCATTCTCACCGAGCCACTCGGCGAGCGCAGGGAGCTCTGCGCGGTGCTGATGAACGCCGGGGCTCAACGCCACACGGGACCCAACCGCATGTGGGTCGAGATCGCACGTCGCTGGGCCGTACGCGGCGTGCCGACGCTGCGGTTCGACCTAGCGGGCATCGGCGACTCCGACGGGGACACGGCGATGCTCGTGCACGTCGCCGCGATCTACGCGCAGACGTACGGCGTCCAGGCCCGCGCGGCGCTCGACACGCTCAGCGCACGCGGGCTGCCGGGACGCTTCGTCGTGCTCGGCCTGTGCGCCGGCGCTTACTGGTCACTGCACACCGCCTTGGCCGACGAGCGCGTCGGGACGGTGATCATGCTCAACCCACGCAGCCTGATCTGGGATGAAGGCATCTATGGCGTGCGACGTGTGCGAGAGCTCAGGGAAAGACTGCTACTTGCCTCCACTTGGCGCAAGGTGCTCCACGGCGAACTCAACCTGGCGCGCCATCTAGAAACAGCTCGCGCGCTCGCGGGCCGTGCCACACGCTCGCCCCGACGTGTCCGCGAGCGGCTCGGCGGCTCGATGCAGGAGACAGTCGACCGTACTACAGCGCTGGCAGGCATATTCGACAGACTGAGAGATCGTGACCAGCGCGCGCTGCTGCTGTTCACCGGCGCAGAGCCACTGCGCAGGGAACTAGCTGCGCGGGGCCTGCTCGACCGCGCGGAGCGCTGGCCGAACCTCGAGCTGACGATCCGCGGAACCTCCGCCGACACGCATACACTAACTCCGCTGTGGCTGCAGCGCGAGGCTCACGAGCTCGTGGACGGCGCTCTGGAGCAGGAGCTGAGGCGAGTGCCCGAGGGTGCGACGTCCTGATGGCGTGGCGCCTCAGTCCGCCGCCCGGGACGCCGCAGCAGGCTCGGATGGGCCCAATGCGTCGGCGATCTGGTCCAGGCGCGACTCCCAGGAGTGAGACTGCGCCAGCCGCGAGCGTTCAGCCCTGAGAGTGTCGCTGTCGGTCTCCATTGCCTCCTGCAGACGCTTGGCGAACTCCTCTGCCGTTGCGGCCTTGATCACCTCAGGGATGTCGTCAAGCGTCTCCAACGGGGTTGAGATAACTGGCCGGCCGGCCGCCAGATACTCGTAGGTCTTCATCGGGAAGACGCTGCGCATCTCACCATCGAGCAGGTAGGGGACGATGGTGGCATCGGCACCGCGCAGCACCGCCGGTAGCTGCTCGTAGGGGCGATGACCCAGTAGGTGGATGTTCGCCAGCCCTCTCAGCGCATCGACGTTGGTCCGTGGGTCCCCTGGCCCGACCGGACCGACGAACGCGAATGTCCAATGAGGGCGAAGACGTGCCAGCTTCACGACGAGATCGAGGTCGATCTTCGCGGCCAGGATGGCGCCGATGAAGACAATCCGTGGCCCCGGCAACGCCGCCAGCTCCGGGTCGATCGGCCCGTCCTCCAAAGCCCCGGCGAAGAGCCGCGTGTCCGCCACGTTGGGAGCGTAGAGGACGTTGTCGTTGAGGACGCGCATGCGCGTGACGAGCTCCGGGGCGCTCGCCAGGATCACGTCCGAGCGTCGCGCGAAGCGCCGCTCGGCGGCGAGGAAGCTCTCAGTGTCGATGCCTGCCTTGGCGGCGTAGTCGTCGTCGGTGTAGTAGAGGACCTGTGAGAGATCGAGGCGGTCGAGCAGGACCTCGGCCTGTGGCACGAACGACCACAACACGGGACTGCGGAGGCCGACCTTGCGCACCGCCCAGGAGACGTAGCCCGTCAGGAGCTGAGCGTTGACGGCGCGCACCGGACGATTGGAGTGAAGTGGTACAACCACAGGCGAGAGCACATGCAGCCCGTCAACCTCGCGCAGTGGTTGCAAGGCGCCACTCAGTCGTCTCCCCATCCGGCGTAGATCCCGCGGCGCCAGCTGCGGGCGGCGCAGGCCGAGCGACTCGACGAAGAGGATACGGTTGTGCTCAGCTGCTCGTATCAGGAGATGCTGCTGGTTGGTGAGCAGGTCGGTATGCCAGTCGGCTGCACCGATGCACAGGATGTCAAGGCCGCTGAGCGTCACGGCGTCGGAGATTAGACGGTGTCGGGACGAGTCCGCATCGAGTCTCTGCACGCCGCTCATCATGGCTCAAAAAAAGTCCTCTGCTACAGTGCCGCTGGTGGTGGAGGCGGGTTCTCAATCGTCGGTGCCGGGCTTCGACGGAGAGCGCGCAGAGCGTGAGCGCCAAGCCTACGACGAGCATGATGTTGACGGAGCGATGCACGCGTGGCACGGTCGCTTCCCCCATGTGTTCCAGAGTCCGAACACGCGTCGCGCGGAGGACCGCTTCGATGCCCTGACACGGGCAGCGGTGGCTGATCGCCAAGTGCTCGACATGGGCTGCGGAGAGGGCCGGAGCTCAGAGCGGCTGCTGGAGATGGGGGCCGCCCACGTTCTCGGCATTGACCTCTCGCAGACCGCTATCGAACAGGCGCAGGCTCGCGCGCAGCCCGGTCGCCTTGAGTACCGACTGGGAGATGTGACGACCGAGCTGGAGGGCATCTTCGGCTGCATCTTCGGGCGCTCTATCCTGCACCATCTCGACTACCGTGTGCTCCTGCCGCACCTCTATGAGCACCATCTCGCGCCAGGGGGCACGATGCTGTTCATGGAGCCACAGGGGGAGAACCCCTTGATTCGTCTCTACACACGGCTCGTCGCCTCTGCCCATACCCCAGATGAGCGTTCCTTCATGCAGGACGACCGCGACTGGCTGCGCCTGCACTTCCCGGACGTCGAGTTGCATCCGGTGAATTACCTAACGTTTCCCGCCGCCATTGTCACTTCGCGTCTGCCGCTCGCTCCAGAGAACACCCTCCTAAGGATCTGCGACAGCGCCGACGAGTGGCTCGCGACGCGCGTGCCTCGGCTGCACTCACACTACCGGCAGACGATAGTCGTAATTCGCAAGCTGGCGAGCTGAAGCACAGTTTTCCGTTTGCGGGCCGTGTGTCGGTGTACGTGTTCGAGCGCGAGAGCGAGCGTTTGTTCAGATCCTCTGTGGCGGCTCACCGCTGTGAATACTCTTGATCGAATGCACGGGACCGTAGAGCCCTGCGATCTTCACTCGCAGGCGCAGGTCATCGATTGACGGATGGATCGGCTCGCGTGGGATCGTGAGAGCCCGCCAAGGGCCGGGGCCCGTGCAGCAGCAGGCAACCTCGTAGCCCGCCTCCCGAGCCGCACGGATCGTCTGCTCGCTGGCCTGCCCATAGGGATATGCCATCGAGGTCACCGCCTTGCCAGTAAGGTCCTCCAGTACCGCCCGGCTGCGACGCAGCTGATCCAGGATGTCCTCGTAGCGCATTCGGTCCAGGTGTGGATGGTCAACGGAGTGAGCTCCGATCTCCACACCCGCCGCGGCCAGTTCCGCGACTTCAGTGCCTGTCATGATCATCTCTCCGTCGAGATCGGGGTGCGGCTGCCCCATCAGACCCGTGGCCACGAACATCGAGCACGGCATCCCGCGCTCCAGGAGCGTGGGGATCGCCTCGCGGGAGGTCCTGACGAGGGCATCGTCGAAAGTGATCGCTCCGCGGCGGTCGGCGCTCAAGCCACCCTGCATTAGGCGCCAGAGCTCTACGACGCTCACCACAAGGTAGCCGCGCCCGGCGATCAGGTCGAGGTGGCGCTCGAACATCTCGCTACTGATGAACAGACCATGCGGATCCGCAACGGCGGAGGTCGATCCCACCCCGTGGTAACAGAGCACGAACGGGTGGCGGCGACCGATCGCCGTCGCCGCAGCGAGGGCCAGCCATCGGTGGGGTGCGGTCATGCGGCCAGACGCTCGGCAAGGGACTCGATCGAATACTCACGCTCTGCCAGGCGCACGCCCTCCGCTGCCATGTCCGCTCCCCCGTCACGCAGGACGTCGATGATCTCCCCGGCGAGCGTCGGGGCGTCCTCGCCCTCCCGATAGTGAACGCCGGCGAGGACGTCGAGGCCCCTGGCGGCCTTGGGCGTAGCGACCACCGGTATCCCATAGGCCAGGGCCTCGATGAATTTTATGGGAGAACCAGCACCCTCGGTAATCGGGACGACCACGCAATCTGACTGCGCGTAGAGGCGCGCGAGGTCGTCGACGAAGCCGGCTACCTCCACGCGCTCGTCGGGCGCCCGCCAATCGTCCATCCCACGCCCCGCGAGCGTCAGGTGGACTTCGGGCATTGCCTGCCAGACGAGCGGGAGGACCGAGTGAACGAGCAGATCGCGTCCAAGCCGGTTGGGCGCGTAGGTGAAGTCGCCGACCATCAGAAGTCGCACATCGTCGCTGCCAACGTCACCTTGGTTGGCTGCCTTGGCCCTTATCGCCGTCACGTCGACGACGTTCGGAACATAACGCACCCGAGCGGTCGGAACCAGCCCACGAGCCGACTCCACGTCAGCGCGGCTTACCATCCACGACTCCGATACGCGAGCGATCAGTTTCCGCTCGTAGCGACGCATCGCCGCACGGGCCAGCGCATGGTTCCCGATGGGGCTGCGCACGTAGTCAGACTCGAAGTTCTGGGCGTTGTAGATGATCGGCAGCTCCATGGCCATCGGCATCAGAGCGGTCGCCGAATTGCCGTCGGCGACTATCACGCGTCCTCGCTCACGGCTGCGTGCGAGAGCTTCGCCGACTGCGACGAGCTCGGGGCTTGTGCCCCTGCAGCAACGAGCGGGAATCCCTTGGAGGCGCTTGCCCGCATACAGCATCGCGCGACGAGGACCCCGCGATGGCTTGATCTTATGAAACTCGACGTTCTCGATCGACGCGAATGCCTCGTCCGGCTCGTCCGTATCGTGGGGGGCATAGGCAAAGTCCACCGGACCGAGCATGGCAAGCGCTCTGATGCATGCGTATGCTCGCATGTCTCTCCCGGTGCTGAGCGCCGGAGCGGCCGTGGTGAGGTAGAGGGCTCGGAGATGTCTCATTCGGTGTCGGCACCGGGATGCTCGCGCATTCTCCAGTTCACCGTCCGGGGGTCGGTCTCCTGCGTTATCTCGGGCACCTCCCCACGTAGGCCGGGAGGGATACCACGCAGCAGCAGACGGGCTCTCCAGCCGAACGCCACGACGGCATCGATCGGGCGCAGCTGCTCCTCTGCGTCGAGCGCCCTGATCACCGCCAGGGGACCGAGGCGGGACACCAGGCGAGTGCGGACCGCACCCCCGTCTGCCGAGAGGCGCGCGACGAGGACGGCGTCCGCGCCCGCCTCCTGGGCGCGCTCGAGCCACGCCTGCGCGACCGCCACCGATGGGTCCGCAGTGATGCCGACGACCCTCACACAACCGCGATGGAACCTTCGCGAACCATAGTGCGCGTCTCCGTCGACCCCCGAGCGTCCGCGCTCGCTACCGCGCCACCCGAATAGGTGGCGCGTCCAGACCACCGAGTCCGTTGCACAATCGAGTGAGATGTACACCAGGCCACGCCATCCGTCCTGCCAGCCGCCGTTCACCACGAGCCGATACACGAACTTGACGATCGGGCGCAAAAGCCCACCCTTCAACGATGTCCGCAGCGACCGTCGTGCTTGAAGTTGACCAGCCTCGAGGCGGGCGTAGCGCCACGCGTCTCCCACAGCCTCGCTCCAGCTCGTCGCCACCATATGGATCAGGTCTCCCTGGAGCGGCTGAACGACGCCCACAGGTACGAAGCCCTCATGGACGGTGCGGTCCTCGTCGTGTCGATAGGTACCCCGGCGCAGCAGGCGGTGGCCGTACTTGGGGTACTTGGCCGAGTGTCCGAGTGCGCGCCCCAAGAAGATTTCGCGTCGCGGTATGCCTGCGATGTCCACCCGGTCCGGCGGGTTCGCCAGAAAGCGCTGTATCTCCGTGCGCAGCGACTCGCTGGTGCGTTCGTCGGCGTCGATCTCGAGCACCCATTCGCAGCTTGCGTGGTCCAGCGCCACGTTGCGCTGAGCCGCGAAGCCGAGCCATGGCTGCGCAACGACCAGCGCCCCCAAGCCGCGAGCGATCTCAACCGTCGCGTCGGTGGAACCGGAGTCCACGACCACGATCTCATCGCAGAAGGCGACGCTCGCCAAGCAGTCCGGAAGGTTGCCGGCCTCGTCGCGGGCGATGATGCAGGCCGACAGCGTCGCCGCCGTCGGCTTGTCTCGGGGAGCATGTGCCACAGGCGGCATGATGCCTGAAGGCCCGCGCAACCGCCGGCCAGCTCAGCGGCACTCGACATCTGGATGGCAGTTGCATGTCAGCAAGACCGTAGATCATGACCGTCGTGCTCCGACGCTACATTGCTTGTTATATGGACGCTCTGATCGGGCTCGCCACCGAGAGTCGCGTCCACCTACATCTCTCCCTGGCACGCCGACCGGGCTAAGTTCAGGCACAGCTCATGTCAAGCGCAGTGAATGTCAGCGGGCAGCGCGCTGCCCGCGACATCGCCATGCAGGTCGTGGTGCGCGTTGTCAACCTCGCGTTAGGCGTCCTCGTAACGGCGCTCGTCGCACGCACCCTTGGAAGCGAAGGCTACGGTCAATGGGCGACGATCCTCGCGATCCTCGCCTTGGTCGGGTACTTCGCGAGCTTTGGGATGGAGACCGTGGCGGTGCGCGAAGCCGCCCGCGACCCCGACAGCGAGCACGAATGGCTCGGCGCCGTGATGCTCCTGAGGTTCTACATGATCGGACCTGTCGTGGTGCTTTCGGCGGTTGCCGTCGTGCTGTTGCACGACAGCCACGAGATGCTCATCGCCGGGCTGATCCTCGTGATCACAATGCCGTTCAACGGCGTCGGGGCATTGCAGCTCGTCTTCCAGCTCCGCGTGAACAACCTCGTACCAATGCTCGTGCTGACGCTCAGGAGTCTGCTGTGGGCGATCGCAGTGGCAGTCATCTACTGGGGTGGGGGCGGCATGATCACGCTGGCGATCGCTCTGACGGCCACCAATGCGATCGGATCGGTCGTGCAGGCGGTTGCGGCACTACACGCAGCCCCGCGGAGACCGCGACCGTCACGCCAACGCATAGGCCCACTGATACGTCACGGCCTGCCAATCGGCATCTCGGGGGTCCTGGTGCTCTGCTACGGACGGATCGACCAGCTGATTGTTTTCAGCCTGCGTGGCAGCAAGGCTGCGGGACTGTACGGGAGCGTCTATAACGTGCTCGAAGCAGCGCACTTCGTTCCGATCTCGATCCTGATAACACTGGCACCCATCATGGCCGCGTCGTGGCCACGGAATCGCTCACGATTGCTACACACGGCGCGGCTGAGTGCCGAGATTATGGCCATCGCCTCGTTCGGCGCATTGGCTTTCGCAAGCGTCGCCGCCACACCTCTCATACGTCTGTTCTTTGGAGAAGAATTCGTGGGTGCAGCGCCAGCCCTGCCAGTCCTCGGTGCCGCTTTCATATTTATATGCTTTGGCTACTTGAATGACAACCTTCTCGTCATTCTTGATCTGCAGCGGCGACGTCTGGTGATAAGTCTGCTGGCCCTTGTATTCAACGTTGCTGGAAACCTCATCCTGGTGCCAATAGCCGGATTTATGGGCGCTGCATGGATGACACTGGCGACCGAGGTCTTCGTTTGCGGCGCAAGCCTCTGGTTGATCCTTCGGGAGTTTGAAACGCCCATTCCGAGTCCCGGTCGCATCGGACGTACTCTGTTAGCGGCCGTTCTTCTGGCCGGTGGGCTGGAGGCGATTAAGCTGCTCGGCGCACCACTTTCCGTGCTCGTGGTGTTCGCATGCCTTTGCTATCCGGCCCTGCTGTTCGGTCTGCGCGCACTCGGCATGGACGACCTGCGTATCCTCGTGGCGCGCGAGAGCCTGCCGTGAAGATCGGAACGGAAGGCGAGCAGGGAGCTTGCCAAGTATCCTCGACCGACGGTGGTCGTACATCACCACGCGAGGCGCGATGAACGGCCGGAGCTTCTCATGAGAATCCAGATCGTGTCAAATCTATATCCGCCAGTGGTGAGGGGTGGATATGAGGCCGGATGCGCGTCAGTCGTTGACCATTTGCGCGAGCGCGGATACGAAGTGAGGGTACTCACGAGCTGCTTTGAAGCTGGGTCCGTACCGATCGAATCCGAAGTGCAGCGAACCCTCGCTTTGCTGACCAGCGATGCACGCGGTGCCCTACGGGCACCGCGTGCATCGCTGCGCGCCGTCGCCGAGGCACGCCGAGCGATCGAGTGGAAACCGGACCTCGTCTACATCTGGAACGGCGCGTCGATTCCCCAGGCTGCGCTGCGCATCCTTGCTGACAGCGGCGTCCCGCTTGCCTTTCGGGTCGAAGAGCACTGGTTTGCAAGGATCTTTCTCGGCGACCAGTTCCTGCGCGAGCTGCTGCCGGCGCGTCGTGGAGCGGCGCGCATAGCCTGGGCGACCGGCTGTCGCCTGCTCAACGCACTTCCGGCGCTGCGTCTCGACCCGACAGCGCCGCTGCGGACCGCGATCACATGGAATTCCGAGGCGATTAGACGCATGGCGCCACCGCCATCGTTCGTCGAAACCGTGCTCGAACGGGTGATCCACCCAGCGCCGCCCTATGGCGACCTCTATGCGGACATCGAGCGTGAGCCTGCACCCGAGCCGCGCATCGCATTCCTCGGACGAGTCACGCCGTACAAGGGAATCGCCGTCGCGATCCAGGCGCTTGCGCTGCTGCAATCGGATTTTGGAAGGCTGGCGAGCCTCGACATCGTCGGCCCCGAGGACGGCGATTACGGCGAGGAGCTGCGCAGGCTGGCAGAGAGCCTCGGCGTCGGGCCTGCGGTGCGTTGGCACGGCCAGACGGGTCCGGCAGAGGCAGCCGCTGTGCTTGCGCGCGCACACGCTCTGATCGTTCCCTCCACGTGGGATGAGCCGTTTCCATACGTCACGATCGAGGGCGCCCTAGCGCGAGTCCCGCTCGTGGCCTCCGACGTGGGCGGCATCGGCGAGGGGATGCATGACGAGGAGCACGCGCTGCTGTTTGCGCGCGGGGACGCCGGTGGTGCGGCCAGAGCCTTGGCGCGCACGCTGAGCGAGACCGAGCAGACAGCGGCGCGGGTAGCTCGGGCGCATAAACGAGCACAATCTTTCCGCCGCCGCCCATACCTCGAGCAGCAGGAGCGCTTCGTGCTCGACGCCGTGGACGCCCTGCGAGCCACTGCAGGCTCACGCCCATAGGCGGCGTAGTATCGCTCGACGGCGAGCTCTCGACCAGTCGAACATGCTGTCGTTTAGTTCGTAGTCCCCGCGCTGGGCCTCCGGGACATTCCCCGTCTCGATCCGTTCGATGAGGCCTGGGAGCGCGCCGTAGAACTGCTCCGAGCGGTACGGGGGGTGCAATGACCACATGCCCGGCGCGGCACCGAGAAGGTCCACCCGGTAGAGACCCGTCCGGGACATCGCCTCGCTGATTATCAGCTCGGCCGCTCTGTACGGCGGGTTGCCATGCAGACGCGCCTTGGCTCGGCTCAGTTGGCGGCCCGGCCCGAGCAGGTGCAGCGGCAGGACCCGTTCGCGCAGACGCTCGAGGTCGATAAGGAGCAGGCGGCTGCTCACCGTATGGAAGCGAAAGGCAAGCGAGCTGTGCTCGATACGCGGAGCCGGCTGCCGGCGCAGCGCGCCATCGGAGGTCGGCGGGCCTGCCAGTGGAGCACAAGCGAGCACGTCAGTCTTCTCGGTGAGCACACCGACGGCCTCGCCGATCCACGTCTGGCTACAGCCGCCGAACATGAGATCGGAATCGAGATGAAAGACGAGGTCGTTGCAGGCCTCATGTAGACCATAGAAGTACGGGTAAAGCGGTGCGCCCTTGGTGTCCTTGGCGGGGATCGGCGTGCCAGCGGTGAATGCGGATGCGACCCCGCTCATCTTCTCCGGTCCGTAGTCGACCTCAGAGATTCGCGCGTGTGGGTGACCTCGGCAGAGATCGTCCAGCAGCGCCCGCATCGGTGCGAGGCGCTCCTCCCATCCTTCTCCGAAGCGACCGCCCCGTACTGTTCGGTGAAGATCGAACGTAAAGAGGATCTCATCCACCTGCCCGCCCCACTGGCGCAGCTGATGGGGAAGGATGTGGACGGCGTGGGGGAAATCCGTCGGTGCGACGTTGATCTGCAGCGTCACAGCACCCGTCTGCGCCATCTGCTGACAGCCTACCAGTACCGATTTGGAGCCGGGCTGGCCGCTAACGATCAGCGCTATGGCAGAAGAGCCGGCTGGAAGATCCTTCTGGTTACGTGGCGGATAGTTTTGCGAGGGTTTCGGCGAACACAGCGGCGGATGGCTTGGCTTTGAGCGGCCAGCTATAGAGTCCATAGCCACCTTCGCCGGTGTCGATTGCCTCGTAGAGGTAGATCGAGGCGAGCCCCCATTCGACGGCCTGCGTGATGTATTGCCTCACGTCTGCCGCTTGTTCCTGTTCGGTGACGGCCGTGTTGCCGTCGTCGCCCTGATAGGTCGGCTGGCCGACCTCGGTGATGTTCAGCAGCGCGTAGTCACCCGCCTTCTTGAGGTCGGCGATCATCACGGGGACGCTTGCCCAGCCGAATGGTTTACCACCGCCGAGCGGACCATCCGCGGTCATCGAGCCGTAGAAATGGCCCGACCATGCGTCGGGAACGCCACCAAGAGCTTTGCAGAAGTCCACGAACCAGCCTCGGCCGGCTTCTACCTGAGACCATTCGGTACCGGTGTAATAATCGCCCCACAGATCCGCTATGAGGGAGACCCCGGTACCGGCAAGAGCTTCGTGTGCAGCTCGGTATTGGGCTGCGTATTCGACTGCGGTGGAGCCATGGTAGTAGACCTCGTTGCCAAGCTCAAGTTCGCTGAGATCGAGTTCACGCATGATCGGGAGGAAGCTCTTGATGCCTTCAGCCACCGCCGCCGGGGACATCCCCTTCATGTCGGGGTCGTAGAGCAATAGAGGAGTGATCCCCTCGCTCACGAGTTCCCTGGTCGGACCCCAACCCCCTTCAGAAAGTGGATTCACCCGCGTGTACTTGACCCCAGTAGCCTTCCGGATCGTTTCGCTCGGCGTGGCGCCCCACCCTCCGACACCAATCAAACCCACCTTTAAAGCCATGGTCCGCGGCGGAGCCACTTCTTCGACCGGCCCGCCCAGGCCACCCGAGCCGGAGCCCCCTCCGCTGCCCGAACCGGAGCCCGAGCCCGAGCCGCTGCCCGAGCCACTTCCTGAGCCCGAGCCACTGCCGCTGCTGGAGCCACTCTTGGACCCAGAGCCACTGCCGGACTTAGAGTTAGACCCAGAGATACCGCCAGTGCCGGCGCCAGCGCTGTCAACGGGCGCGCCGGACCCGGCGGAGCCCGACTCGCTTGGGTTGAAGCTGACGCCGAAGGCCTTGTCGATGCCGCCCCGCGCGGTGTAGGTGATCGTCACCGCGCGCGTCCAGGCGCTCCCGGAGACATCGGTTTTCACGCGGTAGCGAACGGTCGCGCCCGGTACGGGCTTCGGCGTTATCGAATTCTTCGCGATCACCCGGTAAACGCTTGCATGGCCGAGAGGCTGACGGGCGAGCACGTAGGCGCTGACCCCTTCGGCTCGTGACCAGATCAACCTATGACCGACGACCTTGATGCGGGGGGCGGCCATGCGAGCGATGCGGGCCCGGGCCGCGCTGCTGACGCCGGCATTTGGAGCAGCTGCCCCGGCGGACGCGTTGATCGTCGGCACGATCAAGCACGCGGCGATGATCAGCCCGGCGGGCAGTGTCCTCGAGCTTCGGCAAAGACGAGCGCGGATGGTCGTCATCGAACTTCTCCTTAAGTAACTGGGCCGTCTCGGAGAGACCCCTGGCTTTGCGACCCCGCCTTGCGACGGGTGTGCCTTTGTTGTGGATTACGTGCGACGACCAGCAGGCCGGAACGTGGTCACGGCTCCTATCGGCGCCAGAGGGCCTGACAAAACGAAGCAGCCCAGAGACGGACACATGTCCACCCAACATGCGACGAAGGAGCCGAAGAGGGCGATATCATTGAGGCCCGCTGCGTTGCCCTACCCAGACGGACGGATCGTGGCGGCGCGATCTCAAGTCGTCGCCGCGAGTCGACGATAGGAGCCTAAGATGAGAGGGACCCCCGTCCACGTAAGCCTTCAAGCCTCCAACCGGCTGCCTGCATGAGCGCTTCCGATCGGGCTGAGTCAAAGCTGGGCTCATCCCCTGAAGGCAGGGGCCGTGGTCAGGGTCTCGCCGACGACCTCGCGATTCTGCGCAGCCGCTGGCGGCTGATCGCCGGTGTGGTCCTGGCGACGATGCTGGTGTTCGCCATCGCCCACGAGCACAAAGCGAAGTCCTACACGGCGACCGCCAGCGTCGCCTTCCAGAACAACACGCTCTCGGGCGCAGCGCTCAACATCGCCACCGCCGGCAGCAGCGAACCACAGCGCGAAGCGGACACCGAGGTGCTGATCGCACACTCCGCCGAAGTGGCACAGGCGGTCCGCAGCCAGCTGAAACTGCGGAGCACGACCAACGAACTGCTGGGGGAGGTCAAGGTCGAAGCGGCGCCCACCGCCGATGTGCTGAACGTGATCGCCACCACACCCGATCCGCAAGGGTCAGCGCTCCTCGCCAACGCCTTCGCGGCCCAGTACATCGCGTTTCGCACGAATGCGCAACTCGCCGGTGTCGCGGCCGCGACGACGAAGATCCAGCGACAGATCGCTTCGCTGCATGTCGCCACGCCGGAACATCCAACGCCCGCGCAGACCGAACGCGCAGCGCTCGCGCAGACCGAACGCGCAACGCTGGAGCAGACGCTGGAGCGCCTCGGCTCGCTGCAGGCGGTCGCCAGCGGCGGCGCCAACATCATCGGCAGCGCAACCGCACCCACGAGCCCCAACGGCGGCGGCCTCTCGGCGACTCTCGCGATCGGCCTCCTGGTCGGGCTGGCGATCGCGCTCTCGCTGGTCTTCCTCCTTGAGTCCCTCGATCGACGCGTCAAGACGATCGGAGAGCTCGAGCGGGGCTACCGGCTTCCGGCGCTCGTCGCGATCCCCAAGTCGCGCTCGCGCAACCTACAGGCAGATACCTCGGAGCTGCTGGAGCCCTACCGCATCCTGCGCAGCGCACTCGACTTCACGGCCGTGACCCGTCAGCTCGACACGCTGATGGTGACGAGCGCGGTGTCGGGCGAGGGCAAGACCACGGTCGCTGTGAACCTGGCCCGCGTGGTCGCCCTCAGTGGGCGCCGCACGGTACTCGTCGAGCTCGACCTGCGCCGGCCCACGACCGTCGGGTCCTTTGAGCTGGGGGCGGCGAGGGGAGTGACAACCGCGATCACCGGCTCGGCGAAGCTGGAGGAGCTGCTCGTCCATCCGCTTGCGGACCTCCTCAATCTGCGCGTCCTACCCTCTGGCGCTCTTCCTCACAATCCATCGGAGCTGCTCGGATCGCAACGCGTCACCGACCTGATCTCCGAGCTCGCCTCCGACGGGAGCATGGTGATCATCGACGTGCCGCCCCTGAATCCGGTCGCCGACGCGCAGGTCCTGCTCAACAACCCCGTGATCGACGGCGCGATCCTCGTAGCACGTGTCGACCGGACCACACACGACGAGGTACGCCTTGCCCGTTCGATCCTGGATCACCACATGGTGGAGCCCGTCGGGATCGTCGTGACAGGCGTGCGTGACACCGGTAATTACGGCTATGGCTACGGCCGCCACGAGGCGGCTGGATCGACGGTCGACGTGGAGATCGAGGCGCAGGCCCGTCGATCGGGTCGCGTCTTCGACGAGAACCCGGAGGCTCGAGTTGTAAGCCTTGACCCGAGCGCAGAGGCACTCGCCGGTTCGCGTAGAAGCGGCTCCAGCCTTCGGCGAACGTCCAACTAGAGGCGGGACTACAGTGGTTCTGCGATGGCTGAGGCTGCCGGCGCCACCCCGTCGGGAGACGCTGATCGCGGGCGGAGCCACCCTGGCAACCGCGCTGGTGGTCGCTGCCGCCGTACACAAGCTGGGGACCGCGGGATTACTCGTGCCCCTGGCAATGCTCGGAGCGGTGATCCTGATCAGGCGTCCAGTGCTGACAATGACGCTCGTCGTTGCATTGACGATCCTCTGTGAGGGTCCGGGCTTCGGTCTTCTGAACTTCACCTCGCACCTTTACATCCAGCTGTACCGCGGCCTCTCACTGCTCGATCTGCTCGTCGGGTTGGTGGTCGTATCGGCTTTCCTCGACGTGTTGCGCGATCGCCGAGCGCTGAGGCTGCCGCGAGCGCTCGCGCTTCCGCTCGCGCTGCTTGCGCTCGCGATGGTCGCGGGCGCGGTCACCGGCCACGCGGCCGGCGTGAGCCTGCGCTTCTCGATCTTCTCAGAGCACGTGCTGGCTTATCTGCTGTTGCTCCCGATCGCGATTGCAAACCTCGAGCTCGATGAGCGCCAGATCACGAGGCTGCTGGGCGGTGCGATGGCGCTCGCGATCGTCAAGGCCGTACTGGGCCTGGGCGAGGTGTCCGAGCACCTGGGCGCGCGGATCGAAGGATCGGCGACCCTCACCTACTACGAACCGACGGCCAACTGGGTGATCATGATCGCCCTGTTGACGCTGCTCGTGGCGGTGATCGTGCGAGCCAAGCCACCCCTGTGGATGCTGTTCGGCAGCCCGCTGCTGATCGCGTGCCTGTTGCTCTCCTATCGGCGCTCGTTCTGGATCGCCGCGGTGCTCGGCGTTCTGCTCGTGCTCCTGCTCGCCACCTCGCCGACGGGACGTCGGATGCTGGTGCCGGCCGGCCTCGCGGTCGCGGCAGCGATCTGGCTGCTGGGATCGATCCACTTCCAGTCAAACCTGCCACTCGTGAAACGCATAACCTCGCTCTCCACCAGCAAGCTGGAAGCCAATCAAGAGGACCGCTACCGCTTGGACGAGCGCGCCAACGTGCTCAGCGAGATCGGTCATCACCCGATCACGGGGCTCGGAACGGGAGTGCCGTGGCAGGCTACGGCCGCTCCCCTGTCCGTCGAACACGAAGAAGGCCGCCAGTACGTCCACTTCGCGGCGCTGTGGTTCTGGCTGAAGCTCGGAGTGCTCGGCCTGTGCGCCTACGTGGGCCTGATCGCAGGGAGCCTCGTGGTCGCGTGGCAGGCATGGCGACGCAGCCGCGATCCATTGCTGCGTGCCTTCGCCCTCGCATCGGTGTGCGGGATCGCCGGCCTCGTCACGATGGACACGACCGCCAGCTTCACCGGGATCGAAGCTCGCTTCACGCTCGTGCTCGGGGTGCAGATCGGCCTGCTCGCGCTGCTGGCGCGGCGAGGCGGAGACGCTCGTGATGGGGACGCCACTGAGCACCCCGAGCCCGCATGACGCCTGTGCGCGAGGGAAATCTGCTCGAGAAGCTGCGCGACCGTTTCCCGCGCGTGGCGATAGTGCACGAGTGGCTCACCATACCTGGCGGCTCCGAGCAGGTGGTGCTCGAGCTGCTCGAGATGTTCCCCTCGGCGGAGCTGTTCACCTCGATCTACGACCCGGCGCCGTGGCCGAAGGCGATTACCGGCCGGCCGGTCCACACCTCGTTCCTCGATCGCATCCCCGGGGCGAGGCGCAACTATCCGAAGCTGCTGCCGCTGATGGACAGGGCGTTCCGGTCCTTTGATCTGTCGGGCTTCGACCTCGTGCTCTCCAGCAACCACGCGTGCGCCAAGAACGTGCGCACGCCACCGGGCACGCTGCACGTCTGCTATTGCCACACGCCGATGCGCTATGCCTGGGAGGAGGGATTCTTGGAGGGCGAGAAGGTGGGAAACCTGACACGGATGGTGCTGCCCACTCTGCTGCACCGCCTGCGACAGCAGGATCTCGTCGGCGCCGCATCACCGGATGTCTTCGTGGCCAACTCCCGCCACGTGGCGGATCGTATCGAGCGCTACTACGGGCGCTCCGCGGAGGTCGTCCACCCGCCCGTGAACGTCGAGCACTTCCTCGGACTGGAGCGCTCCCCCCAAGCCTTCTACCTCGTGTTCGGGCGGGTGGTTCCCTACAAGCGCGTCGACCTCGCGGTGGCCGCCTGCGCAACCCTCGACCGTCCCCTGAAGATCGCAGGGAACGGTCGCGCACTGCAAAGCGTCCGCGCCGCAGCGCAGGGACACGATCGGATCCAGTTCCTCGGCCGAGTGGCCGAAGCCGAGCGGGACCGCCTGCTCGGCGGCGCGCGTGCGCTGCTGTTCCCGGGGGAGGAGGACTTCGGGATCGTCCCGGTCGAGGCGCAGGCGGCAGGCTTGCCCGTGATCGCCTACGGCGCCGGAGGAGCGACCGAGTCGGTGCTCGACGGCCAGACCGGGGTGCTGTTCGGCGAGCAGGACGCCCGCAGCCTGGCGGATGCGATCGAGCGCTTCGAGCGGCTCGAGTTCGACGACGAGCTGATCCGTGAGAACGCGCGCCGGTTCGGGCGCGAGCGCTTTCATCGGGAGATGGCCGAGGCCATCGACGCGGCTTGGCGAGCTCACGCCCACGCCCACGAGAAGATCTACGCGCGGCCAGGCCCGACTGGACCGTGAGCGTCCAGTTCGAGCGAATCAGGTGGTGCGGATGATCAGCACCGAGCAAGGGGCGTGGTGGGAGACCTTGTTCGGGACCGAGCCAAGCAGGAAGCGCTTCGCGCCGGTCATCCCCTTGTTACCCACGACGACCAGATCGGCCTCCTGCTCCTCGGCGACATCGAGGATCGCGTCGGCGGGGTCGCCCTGGCGCGGGTACACGTTGACAGTCACTCCCGCTTCACGGGCCACGGCGGCTGCGTCCTGTAGCGTCGCGTCGACGTCCTCGCGAGGGTTGATCGCCCACTGCAGATCCTCCGGAGCCTCGCGCCGTTCCTCCTGCAACCGCTGCGCCGGCACCGGCTCATAGGCGCTCACCAACTCCAGCTTCGCCCCCACGGAGCGAGCCAGGTCGACCGCCTGGCGCACGGCTTGGGTGGCCGTATCAGAGCCGTCAGTACCCACCACGATCGATTTGAACATGAGCCTCCCTTGATGTGTCGAGACCGAATGCACTGCCGGGCGCAGCGATAGCGATCATACCTACGCTACGCGCGCGAGCGCCGTCATCGCCCCCGGCGCGGGGCAACCGCAGTCACGCCAACGCGCCGGAGGCGCGCTCAGGCGAGCTTTGTGATCGCTATGACCATCCCGATCAGCACGAACACGACGATCGCGATCTGTGTCCAGATCCAGAATGGAGACATGGTGACAGGCAGCCTACTTGGACGGGTTGGGCGAGTGCTTGCGCCGGGCCAAGCGTCCGTGACTATCGTTTAGGGATGGCAGGACGCCCGCGCACGCATATGCCTGGGCGCCCTCATGTGCTGTTCCTGTCGCTGACGCTCGCACTGTGTGCGCTCGCATGGCTTGCGCCGGCCGGTCGCGGCGAGCGCATCGCAAAAGCAAATGTGTCCAATACCGCCCCGCTCGGGGGCGTAAACCTCGAAACTGTCTATAGCGGCGCCAGCCTGGTCGGCGTAGATCGAGAGATCGCCGTCGCGCGTGCGCTCCATGCGAAGGTAGTACGCGTCGGAGTGCCGTGGTCGGGGCTCGAGCCGCTGGGGCCAAATCAGATCAACCCGGGCGCGCTGACAGTCATGGATCGTCTAACGAGCGATGCGGCAGCTGCCGGCATCAAAGTGATCGCGATGATTGAGAGCTCACCGTGCTGGGCTTCCTCGGCGCCAGCGCCGCTCTTACGGGCATGCAAGCCCGGAGGAGGATCGAGCAAGGCCAGCTCATGGCCGCCGACCGACCCGGCGAGCTACGCCGCCTTCACCGCCTACCTGGCCCGGCGCTATGGAACACGCCTGGCCGCGATCGAAGTCTGGAACGAGCCCGATCAGGCCAATCAGTTCTACTTCGCCGGTCCCGAAAAACCTCAGCGCTACGCTGCCATCCTGAGAGCCGCCTACCCCGCGATCAAGCAGGCGAGCCCTGGCGTGTCCGTGCTCGCAGGCTCGCTCGTCGGTTCCAACGGCGTCTTTCTACGAGCTCTGTATGCGGCCGGCATCAAGGGCTACTACGATGGCTTGGCCGTACATTTCTACAGCCTCACCCTCGCCGCGATCCGCGCGACACGTGAAGTGCAAGTGACCAACGGCGACACCAAGCCCCTGTGGCTCGACGAGTTCGGCTGGAGTAGCTGCTGGCCGCGATACAGGATTCAACAGGAACAGGCATGCGTGACTGCGCAGACTCAAGCGCGAAATATCATCGATCTGTTCCGCTCACTCGCTCGCACTCCGTACATCGCCTCAGAGGTCATCTATCAGCTGCAGGGATCCGTTTCGGAAAACTTCGGCGTCGTGAACGCGAACGGAACCCACAAGCCGGCGTTTGCGGCGCTCTCGCGCGCGCTCGTCTCGCCGTTCGGCCCCGCCAGCCCTGTCACCCTGAGCCTGCGCAGGCATGGCGGTCGGGTGCTGGCGAGCGGGTCGGGGCCCGTCGGGGACTACATGGAGCTGGAAGCCTTCCAGGGAAGCCTGCTGCGCTACCGAGCCTTGTTCACGCTCAACCGCTTCAACCGCTATTCGATCGCACTGCCGCGCGTGCTCGGCTCGAGCGGCTTGCAGGTGCGCGTCTATCAGTATTGGGCGGGGCTCGACGAGGGCGCGCAGCGCAGCATCTGAGACAGACCTGGTCCCTATCGCGCCTGCTGCGGCCAGAGAGATCTTTGATTACTCGGCGTTGTTGCGCAGTAGCGCAATAAGGGTGAGAGCGAGGATCTTGAGGTCGAGACCCAGCGACCAGTGGACGATGTAGTAGTTGTCCCACTCCACCCGCTCAGCCAGCGAGGTCTGTCCGCGCAGTCCGTGTACCTGCGCCCAGCCGGTGATCCCCGACTTGACGCGGTGGCGGTCGTCGTAACGGTTGATGTCCTGGTGGAACAGCTCGACGAACTCCGGGCGCTCGGGGCGAGGCCCGATGATGCTCATCTCTCCGCGCAGGACGTTCAAAAGCTGCGGCAGCTCGTCCAGCGATGTGCGTCGCAGGAAGCGGCCAACAGGGGTGCGGCGATCGTCGCCCTCGACTCCACCGGGCGCGGTGTCGCCGCCGAGCAGGAAGTCCAGCGCGGTCACGTCATCGCCGCTGAGCTCGACCTGTGATGGGCTCAGGTGCATGGAGCGGAACTTGTAGAGGTCGAATTCCTTGCCATCCCGGCCGACGCGGCGCTGGCGAAAGAACACAGGCCCGGGCGAGCTCAAGCGCACGGCCAGCGCCGCACACGCGATCACCGGTGTGAGCACCACCAGCAATCCCGTTGCGAACATACGGTCAAACGCGTGCTTGAGCGCGAACTGCACCCCCCTTGGGTTGACCGTCGTGAAAGACATCAGCGGTAGCCCGCCGACGGTGTCATAGCCCACGCGGTTGTTGATCGTGTCGAACATCCTCGGCACCACCGAGACCTCGATGCCCAGCTCCTGGCAGCGCTGGATCAGGCGACTGACGCGAGCGTCCGCGACAGACGAGAACGCCACGATCAGGTTCTTTACACCCGTCTGCCCCACGGTCTCGTCGAGGTCCTCGACCGTGCCCACCACCGGTACGTCGCGCCCACCCACCTCGGCGACCGTGCGCGGATCGTCGTCCAGGAATCCCACTGGGGTAAGCCCATACTCGGGATGGCCCTCCAGGCGACGTGCCACCTGCGCCCCCACCACCCCCGCGCCCATGATCAGCACCGGCTTGCCGACCAGCCGCCGCGCTCGTGCCCAGCGCTGGGCGAGCGATAGGACCACACGCCCCGCGCCAACCGCGAGCAGCGCGAGCAGCCACGTCCTCACCCAGTCAGCCTGGTTCGGGACGCGCCCGTTGACAAACAGGCCGAGCATTGCGACCGTCATCGCGGCGACCGACACGGCACTCACAACAGGCGCCACTCCGTCGAGAAGCAGCGCACGCATGCGCGTGCGATAGAGCCCGCGCAGGTAGAGCAAGAGCATGACCAGCGGTGGCATGACCAGCAGCGGCGCGCGAACGGCGGTGGCATGCAGTACGCCATGCACGCCACCCAGGGCGAGCACCACTGCCAGGCACAACAGCACGAAGTCGACCGCGGGACGCAACGCGCCCCAACCAGGCCCGTCGAGCAGCCATTGCAAAGGCCCGCTGAACGCACCGCTCCGCAGCGCGTGCGGCTGTGGGGCATCTCGCACAACAGGGAGCTGGCCGGTCAACGGCAGTGTGGTCGATGTCTGCTGGGTGATATGCGTGTGGTCCATAGCTTGAGGTAGTCCTGTCCGTCTTACTCAGTTACTCGGGTTCTGCATACATTCCCTTGAGTTATTGCATCCCTTGCGGTCCCGCAGCTCGGGCCAGACGCCTCGTTAGCGCACCTGTAAACACCAGCGCGAAAAGGGCCAGGAGTACGTATGCCAGGTCCGCGTCGGATAAGCCCAGCGTGTCCGAAGCCCCAGAGGTCGGCTGCGACACCACGCCCGGGGACAACGCTGGATACGCGCCGATCGCCCCGCCGGATGTATTTCCGTCTCCGCCGCGCGAGTCAGATACCCCACCGGCAGACCGACCACCTCCGGCACCGGCAGCAGGCCCATTCCCGCTCGGACCCGTGGATGCGGCGTTGCCTTGACTCTGGCCGGCAGACGCGCCGCTACCAGCGCTCGAAAGGGACCCTGTCGAGCCCGAGGAAGCTCCTGACGAGCCGTTGCCGCCCCCGCCTCCAAGTAGCGCGGAGCCGAGAATCGCCTGGTTGCCCTCACCAGGACCGCCGTAGCCCCCCAGCAACGGACCGGCCAGCGCCGGTGCCGGCACAGCGACCAACGCGAGTGTCAGGGAGATCAGTGTCGAGAGAATCGCGCGATCGCTTGTCATACGTCCCTACCTTGGGTCCTTCCGTGGCAAGAGCGGCGCTATATCCGCTCTCCGTGCCATTTGCCGTCATCGCCTCCCGTCTTTAGGCGACGGCTCCCGCGAGCGCCAGAGGTCACGATCGACTCAGGTTTCTTCCACAAGCTAGCGAATGCCGACAGCGGTGTCGAGCCGGAAACCCCTTCAACACAGGAGTTTCATGCGAGTTGCTGAGCTTTGACCAGGATTGAACGGTTCAGTTCCTCGACGTTCACGCGCTTGCCTTCCCTTGCCAGCCGCAGGGCCTGCCGGGTCAGCGAATCTCGGGGATTCAACTGCGCCGCTCGTTCGAGCAGCTCGAGCGCGCCACGGCGGTCGTTCTCGGTCGAGGCGATCGCCCCGCGCTCGAGCGTCGCGTAGGCGTCACTGGGCGTGCGCTGCAGGGCCAGCGCGAACTCGTGATCCGCACGCGACAGATCGCCAAAGCGCAACGCGATGCTCCCGGCCACCAGATACGCTTCGTCGCTCAGGGGATTCAACCGCGCCGCATCGTTCAGACGGGCATACGCCGTTTGCGGCGATTTCGTCCAGACGCGTGCCGCGCTCTCGACCTCTAGCTGGCTCAACCACGGAGCGGTCAATGACACCGCCGCGGCAAGCGCCGCCACGACGCCCATGCCGATGCCCAGCCGGCGTAGATCCGCCGACCGCAACCGCCTGGAGATGGACGATGTCTCGGTGACTCGACCAGCCCCGTGAGTGGACTGGACGAGTGCGGCAGGCGCTCGCGGTGCCAGCGCACAGGCCAAGCCGAGCATCGCAAACGCCGGCGCCCCCAGCCCAGCAAACTCCCAGAACCAGTCGAACGAGCCATGCACTACCCAGTAGGCGAACCCCGCCAGCGCGGCCGCCGTGACGGCGCGCCCGAGCCGGTCGGGCCCGCGCAGGCCACGCGTGGCCGCCAGGAGCGCGGCGCCGAGGCCCGCGAGCGCCAGCAGAGCGCCGATCAGACCGGTCTCCGCGAGTGTGCGCAACTCGACGCTGTGCGGGTAGTGGGGGGTCTCTTCGCTGCGCCCGTGGGCGAGATACTGCTGCTGGAAGTTATCCGCGCCGATCCCGAGGAGCGGATGACGGAGGAATTCGTCGAGCGCGACGCGATAGAAATCGTAGCGGCTACTGCCCAGTCCACTTGTCAGACGGTTACCGGTGCTGTTAGCCGCGTAGCCCTTCTCGCTCTTGAACGTGTCCCAAGCGTGCTGCGCGCGCGTAACCGGATTGCCCACGACCACCACGCCGCCGGCAAGGATCGCTACCAGGGCCAGGATCGCGAGCGCACCGACGACCCAATGCACGCGCCCAACAGTGCTCGCCGAGAAGAGTCGCCGCTGCTCGATTGCCGCACCCAGCGCAACCGCAAGCCCCACCACCAGCGCCGCGAGCAACGTCGCCGTAGTAGCCGTGTGCACAGCCGCCTCGGCGTTCCGGCGACCTTCGAGGAGTTCCCCCACTCGCAGCACTGATGGTGCGGAGGCGGCGATACCGACCGCGACCGGCACGAGCAACGCGAACGTGCGCACCCGTCCCGGCAGCAGCGCGAACACGAGCACGAGCATCACCGGGGTCGCGTACAGCGAGCCGCGGCTCACGCTCAGCAGCGCGACCCCGGCCAGAAGCACCGCGCCACCCGCGAGCAGCCCGCGCACGCTCCAATGCAACCGCGCCTCACGCGCCAGCAGCAGCGCCGGCCAGAAAGCCATCAGCCACTGGGCAGCGTTTGCGTTTGCGTAGCCCGACGGGTAGACCAGACGCCCGCCGGGGAGCAGGCTCGCCAGGCGCGCGGGACTGCCGGCGACGGCGTTTACGTGCAGCGCGACGAACGCAGCCAGCCCGATCATCGCCAGCGTCCACCCCCCCAGGAGCAGCGCTGCGCTGCGCCCGCGCTGGGGCCAGAGCGCGAGCAGCGCGAACACGAGCAGGTACAGCAGCGTACGGTTCGCCCCTTCCCAGGCATCGCCCGGCACCGCGGCCCAGAGGATCGAGGCGAAGCTCAGCGCGGTGTATGCGGCCAGGCACCCCAGCGCGATCTTCACCGGGGTCGGCACATCGTCCACGCGCAGCCCGACCGCCCACAGCGCCAGCCCGAGCAGCGCCAACACGATCAGCCCCCCCGGCGCCCAGTGCGTTACCGGGTAGCCCGCCTGATCGGTCGCCCATACGACGAACAGCGCGAGGGCCACGAGCGCCGGCACCGTAGCCGGCGCCTCACGCAGCGACACGGCGAGCTTGGACCTCATCGCGACCACAATAATCCTCGGTGTGCAGGTCCCGCACAGTCAGATGGCATAATTCTCGACGTGGGTATCCGTTTCGCCGCGAGTCCGCCCTCCGCCATCGCGGCACGCCGTGGGCCTGTGGGAGGACTGGCTCGCCGGCAGGCAGTCTGGCGACGGCCCGGCCCGGCTCAAATCGTCCTCGTGCTCACGATCCTCGGCGCGGCGCTGCGATTTTCGACGCTGAACATCCAGAGCCTGGACGTCGACGAAGCGGACACCGTCATCCTGATTCACCGCACGTTCTTGGGGATGCTTTCGCATATCACTGCCACCGAGTCCTCGCCACCCCTGTATTACATCCTCGTGTGGGGGTGGTCGAGGCTCTTTGGCATGGGCACTGTCGGACTGCGCTCCTTCTCGGCGCTCGTCGGCTCGCTGACCATCCCTGTCATGTACCTAGCCGGACGTCAGGTCTCGCCGCGTATCGGGCTGTGGGCTGCGGCGCTAACGACGGTGAGCTCATCGATGTACTTCTACTCGCAGGAGCCGCGCGTCTACCCGCTGTTGATCCTGTTCAGCGCGGCGGCGTACGTGTGCTGGCGACGTGCACTGGAGAATCCGAACTCGCGACGTCTGTGGCTGTGGGCGGGGATGTCGAGCCTGGCGCTGCTCACGCACTACTTCGCCGTCTTCCTGTTCATACCCGAGGCGATCATCCTGGCAAGGCGGATGGACCTCAAGCGCGTATGGGCGCCGGCCGGCGCCGTCGGGCTGGTGGGCCTCGCGCTGGTGCCACTCGCGGTCGCCGAGCGCTCGGACGGCAAGACCAACTGGATCGAAGAACTCTCGTTTCCCGGGCGGATTGCAGAAAGCGTGAAGGACTTGACCGTCGGAAAGTACGTCGTGCTGGTTCTCCCCGTGGTGGCGCTCATCCTGCTGCTCTACGCGGGCTCCGTCGCTCTGGTGCGCAAGCGTGGCAACGGTGTGGAGCGGGCCGCAGCTCGCGACGCGGCGATCGTCGCGCTCGCAGCGCTCGGCCTGCCGCTGTTCCTGGCGATAACCCACATCATCGACATCTACGACGGCACCAATATGATCGCCGTTTGGGTTCCGCTGACCTTGCTCGTGGCGTATGGGCTCGGCATGACCCGCGCGCACCTGAGTGGCGCGGTGATCGGTACGGCGCTGTGCGCGATCGCTGTTGCGATGGTCGCGTCGACCGACGCACTTCCGGCCTACCAGCGCGACGACTGGCGAGGCGTGGCGCATGCGCTGGCGCAACCGGCATCAACCCGAATCATCGTCATCGTGGCGCTCAACGTCGACGCGCTCACGGTCTACCTCGGCGACGTCCACACTGTCCACGCTGCAACCGTCTCAGCCCGCGAACTGGACTTCGTCTCACTTCGCACAAGGCGCACGGTAGGCGCACCTCTGGCCCCGGTCGTGCCGACCAGCCCGCCCGCTGGGTTCCGCCGGGCGGGCGTGACCAGGACCGAAACGTTCGCGATCTCGCGCTTCCTCGCGGTCGGGGCCGGCACGGTGACCGTGGCCGCCCTGCGGCACCTCAAGGGCGAACCGAGCGCCGAAGTCATCCTCCAGCGCTGAGAGCGGCGTGCCCGATCCCGCCCAGCTCGTCCGCTTCTACGACGACGCTTACTCGCGGGACCCCACTCAGGGGGCTGTGTACGCGCGCTGGCGCGCGCTCTCCGCCGTCGGCAAGGCCGACCACGTGCTCGCGCTCTGCGCTGACGCCGGCCTGTGGGCGGACGGGCATCCAATCAATACGCTCGAGGTCGGCTGCGGCGACGGCGCGCTGCTGTGCGAGTTGCATCGGCGCGGCTTCGGCGGTCGCCTCTCAGGCGTCGAGATCACCGAGGCCGCCGTCGCGATCGCGCGCGATCGCGTGGAGATCGACTCCGTCTCGCTCTACGACGGCCTGCATCTGCCGGACGGCGACGGCACCTTCGAGCTGGGCGTGCTCTCACACGTACTCGAGCACGTCCCCGACCCTTCCGCGCTCCTCGCCGAGGTCGCCCGCGCGTGCCGAGCCGTCATCGTCGAGGTCCCTCTGGAGGCCAATCTCTCCGCGCGACGCGCCTCAAAGCGCGAGCATGCCGCCGAGGTCGGCCACCTGCAGCGGCTCTCTCGCGATCAGGCGCGCCTGATCGTCGCGCGTGCCGGCTTGCGGATCGCCTGCGAGTTGGAGGATCCCCTGCCGCTGGAGGTACATCAGTTCTTTGCCGCCGGTGCGGCCTCGCGCGCCACGGCGAGCGTCAAGTGGGCGCTCCGCGTGGGCCTTCACCGTCTCGCGCCATCCCTCGCCCGGCGCCTGTTCACGGTGCACTATGCGTTTCTCTGCCTACCGGCCGCGTAACCGCCGCGAACAGCAGCGACAGCACCCTGCCCATCAAGTCATCCGGCACCGCGTCGGGGTCGGCGAGCTTCTGCCGGGCGATCCCGTCGGCGAGCGCATCGATCGTGACCGCCAGCTGCTCAGCCGGGATCTGCAGCTCGAGGTCGAACTCGCGCACCCCGTCGGCGATCAACTTCGTCAGCAGCTCGCGCATCTGCGCAAACCGCGCCGCCACCTTCGGGCGCACCCGCGCGTCACGCACTCCATACGCCCAGAACTCCATGAACAGCAGCAGCGCCTCTGGCTCGCGCTCGATCATCGTCATCCACTGACGCGCGCCGCCCGTGGCCCGCTCGGCCACCGTCGCGCGCGCGCCCACCGCGTCGGCGATCTCGCGCGCGTGCTTGTCGATCTCCCGCTCCATCAACACCAGGAACAGGTCCTCCTTGCCGTCGAAGTTCGAGTACAGCGCGCCCGTGGAAAACCCCGCCTCCGAGGCGATCTCCTCGACCGAGGCGCCGTGGAACCCGCTGCGCGCGAACACGCTCCGCGCCGCACTCAGCAATCGTTCGCGCGTGTTGGCCCTGCTCTGCTCGCGGGTCAGCCTGCCGGCCGTGTGCGTCCTCTGCGCTGTCTCCATCTGTCCATCATACTTGACAGAGCAATCACTATTTCGATAACGTTCATTATCCATCTCGGTCAGACAGACATAGGAGCAGCCACATGGCGACAGCGACGACCTCCGCACCGACAGACTCCTCCAACCCGGCCAGCTTGCCCGTCGACGCGATCACCTACGCGGATCTCTATGCGCGCTGGGAGCGTGGCAACTGGAAGGCGACTGAGCTGAACTTCACCGAGGATGCCCGCCAGTGGCGCGAGGACTTCACCGAGTTCGAGCGCACGGCGGCGCTGTGGAACTACTCGCTGTTCTTCTGGGGCGAGGACGTGGTCACCGACACCCTCTCCCCTTACATTGACGCCGCGCCGTTAGAGGAGCAGAAGTACTTCCTTGCCACACAGCAGGTCGACGAGGCGCGCCACGCGGTCTTCTTCAAGCGCTTCGTGCACGAGGTCTGCGGACTCGGCGACGGCTCCATGGCGAGCAGCCTGAACGCGATCAGGCCCAAGCTCACCCCGGGCCTGAGCAAGATCTTCGAGCGCCTGGAACGGATGGCCGACGAGCTGCGCGCCGACCGCTCCCCCGCTCAGCTCGCGGCGGCGGTGACGCTCTACCACATCGTGATCGAGGCGTCCCTCGCCCAGCCCGGCCAGCACTTCATCTGCAGCTACCTGGAGCGACGCGACCAGCTGCCGGCCTTCCGCGAGGGCATGGCGAACATCTCCGCCGACGAGCAGCGCCACATCGGCTTCGGCGTCAAGCTCCTCTCCGACCTGCGCCGCGAAGACCCCGTCGGCGTTCCCAAGGCGGTCGCGCGCATCCTGCGCGACGTCACTCGCTACACCGCCCAGGTGCTGATGCCGCCGGGCTGGGACGAAAGCTACATAACCGTCTTCGGCGCCACCTACGACGAGGTCGGCGTCGAGGGCCTGACCTCGATGACGACCAAGCTGCGCTCCGCCGGCCTCGCCGCGGAGACCCTGCCCGGACCGGCGCTCTTGCCGTCCGGCCTCTCACCGCTGGAGGTCTCCCAGCGCGGGCGCACGCTCGCGCAGGCCGGCGTGATCGGCGTGCGTGACGGTCCTTCGAAGCGCGATCCCGAGACGGTCGCGCTGCTGTTCGACACGATCCGCCGGCAGGTCAACCCCAACCACGGCCTGCGCCGCCCTACCACCTTCCAGTGGGAGTTCACCGATCCCGACATCCCCACCTGGCACCTGACCGTCAACAACGGCTCGAGCGCGGTCGAGCCGGGCGAGGCACTCAGCCCCGACCTGCGCCTGCGCGTCGCCTACCAGGACTGGGTTGACATCATCGGCCAGCGCCTGGACCCCCTGCGCGCGATGGCCACCGGCCGCCTGCGCCCGCGCGGCAACCCGCTCGCGCTCGGCCGGCTCACCAAGGTCTTCCCGCGGGGCTGATCATCGCCCGCGAGGGCTGATCGGCCTCGGTGGCTATTCCAGCCCGAACTCGCGCTGGGCGGCGGACGGGCTTGCGCTCTGCCCCCCGGCGGAGGGATGTGTGGCCGCCTGTCCGCCGGTGGAAGCCGTAGTACCGGTGGGGGCTGACCCGCCGCCGGAGGACCCAGTGGTGGGGACTCGCTCGAAGCCGGCAGAAGCCGAGCCCGTGGCGGAGGCGGTTCTAGCGGTGGAAGCGGTTCTTGCGGTCGAGGCGACCGCTCGAGAGCCACCCGGAGCCAAGGCTTGCTCAGGCCCGAACTCGCGGCTGGCCTTGGCCTGAGGGGGGAGTGCCGCGGATGCTGCGCCGGCGCGAGTCGAGGACCCGCCGCGCGTCGGCGCTGTGGCGTTTAGCACGGACTGAGCGCCCACTATCGACGAATTCAGGAGGGCATACTTGGCCTCGGGCCCGCCGCTGTATACACGCGCGACATGACGGCGATGGACGGCGTGTCGTGGGACGACGGGAACTACATTGAGCGCGACGCAGCCCGCACCGACGCTCATCGCGACCAGGCAGCCGACAGCCAGCTTTGCGCCGACCCCTCCCCCGGCGAGAAACCAGCCGCCACCGGCGGCACTACCGGCGCCCGCAGTGCCCACGCTCGCCCCGGCGCCCACGCCGCCGGCACTCACGCCCGCGCCCGCATGACCAGTGCTCGCATGCGCTCCTGCCCCAGCCCCCGCCGCGGCGCCCAAGCCGAGCGCCCACGGCATGAGCGCGGGCGCTGGCAGCACCGCGGCCAGGCCGCGCAGAGAGACGACATAGGCACGACAGGCCGGACATTCGCCGCGGTGCATAAGCGCCAGCCGGTAGCGCTCTCCGTCGGGGTCGAGGATGCCGTAAGCCAGGCCGCGCATCAGCGAGCCCTGCTCCTCGCACCAGCCTCCGTCGCGGATCGTCTCGACCAGCTCGCCCACCTTGCCCGCCACTCCCGGGCGACCGGGGCCACGACCCTCCATCAGCTTGCGCATGCCCGTATCGCTCACGCCCATCCGGGCGGCCGCCTCCGCGCGCGACATGCCCTGCAGATAACAGAGGGCGGCCGCCTCTTGCTCGCGCGCGTTCAGCCGGCCGCGCAGCCCCTCAAACAGTTGGCGCAGCCGCATACGATCGTCCAGCTCCGCGGCGAAGTCGCGCTCCTCGCCACCGTCGATCGAGGCCACCGCGTACATATCCGACTCCTGCCCCTCGGTCCCGTGGTGAATGCTCGCGCCATCGATCCCCCCGCGGTGGACGCGCCCGCGCGCGCGGTGCTCCTCGATCGCGCGGCGAAACGTCACGAGCGCCAGCCAACCCGTTGGGTTGGCGATCTCCTCGCCATCCAGCACTGCCGTGTACAGACCCTGCCACGCCTGCGCGTAACAGGCCTCCAGATCGCTCCCGTCGAGGCTCACGCCGCTCGAGCGCAACCGACCTCGCACCGTTGCGATCACCCGGCCACGCAACCCCTCGAACTCCTGACGCAACAGACGCTCGGCACGGTAGCGACGCAAGGTCAGCGGACTCATAGCCCTGAAGATTATTATGAATATTGCGAGTTAAGCGAATCCTGCTTCCGAGTTAAGCGAATCCTGCTTCCGAGTTAAGCGAATCCTGCGATCTGATCAAGACTCATCCGCCGCATGTCCTCGCCGCGGCGCTGCGCCTCGTGCCATTCAACGACCCGCTTGAGCGCTTCCTCCACGTCCCAGTTCGGGCGCCATCCGAGGTGGCGTTCAGCGGCGCTCGAGTCCAGCGCCAGATAGCCGGCCTCGGGCGGGTTGGCTCCCTCGTCGAGCTCCCAGCTCAGCGCTCCGCCCCACAGTGCGCCCAGTCGCTCGACGATCCAGCCCACCGTTTGCTCGTCGCCTGCGCGCGGGCCGAAGTTCCAAGCCCGCGCGGCCTCGTCTCCTCGCCATAGATCCTGCGCCAGCAACAGATATCCACTGAGCGGGTTCAGCACGTGCTGCCATGGACGCACCGCCCTGGGATTGCGTACCCTCACCGGCCCACCCGCACCCACCGCGCGCACGATGTCTCCGACCAGCCTGTCCTCGCCCCAATCGCCGCCGCCGATCACGTTGCCCGCGCGCGCGCTCGCGATTCGAGTCCCGGACGGGCCGGATTCCTTATCCGCGGCAAAGAACGAGGAGCGGTAGGCCGCCGTCACAAGCTCGGCGCACGCCTTCGAGCTCGAATAGGGATCTGCGCCCCCCAGCGGGTCCTCCTCGACGAACAGCCGCGACGCCTCGCCGGTATTTTCATAGCACTTGTCCGAGGTCACGACCACCACCGCCCGCACCTCGCCCTCCGCCTGACGCACGGCCTCGAGCACGTTGACCGTGCCCATCACGTTGACCGCATAGGTCATCGCCGGGTCACGCAGCGAGCGTCTGACCATCGGCTGGGCAGCCAGATGCAGCACGATCTCAGGACTTGCCTCATCCAGCGCCTGCAGCACCCCCTCGGCGTCGCGCACGTCGACCGCGGACTCACCGCTCATCCTTGCGCCGATCCCAGCCAGCTCGTACAGCGACGGCTGTGTCGGCGGCCCGGGGGCCAGGCCGGTCACGCGCGCGCCCAGCGCCTGCAGCCACAGCGACAGCCATGCCCCCTTGAAACCGGTGTGGCCGGTGACGAGCACCCGGCGTTGCGTCCAGAAGTCGGGGTCGATCGACACGGTCGGGCAGCGTATCCGCTGACTACTCGCGGGTAGGCTCTCGGGTGGGCCGGCTCACCCCGGACGCATTCTCGGCCCGACTCTCGCTCCGCCACCCAGCGCCACCGCGACCTCGCCCCGCGTGACCACCAACTCCTTCTCCTCCTCATCGTCCCCGACGCCCCTGTGCGCAGAGATCCTGGGTATCCCACTGGCGGTATCCGACTACGAGCAGGTGATGGACTGGATGGACGCTCTGATCGCCGTCGACGGCGGGCGTGGCTACATGACGGCGGCGGCGGTAAACCTCGTGATGTCCGCCCAGGAGGACCCCGACACGCTCGCTGCCGTGCTTGGGGCGACGCTCGCCGTACCCGACGGCCAGCCGCTTGTGTGGGCGCTGCACGCGCTTGGCCACGCTGATGCCACGCGCGTCTACGGCCCTGACCTGATGGCAAGCTACTGCGCGCGTGCGGCACGGGCTGGCACGTCGATCTATCTCTACGGGGGTCGCTCGCCCGAGGCGCTGCAACTACTGGAGGAGCGCCTGCGCGAGCGCTTCCCCGGGTTGCGGATCGCCGGCGGCTACTCGCCCCCCTTTCGGGAGCTGACGCCGGTGGAGGAGGACCGCGTGATCGCCGACATCGACTCCTCGGGCGCGGCGGTCGTGTGGGTCGGTATCGGCCAGCCGAAGCAGGAGAAGTGGATGCTGCGCATGCGCCCGCGCCTGCAGGCCCCGCTGCTGGTCGGAGTCGGCGCCGCTTTCGACTTCCACGCGGGTCTCATCTCCCAGGCTCCGCGCTGGATGCAGCGCAACGGCCTGGAGTGGGCCTACCGCCTATCGCGCGAACCGCGTCGCCTGTGGCCACGCTACGTCCGCTACAACCCCCGCTTCATCGTTGGCTTCCTGCGCCAGTACCTGCGCCATCTGCGCGACGATCGCGGTTGAGCCGTGTTATCAGCGGGGAGGGCGAACCCCGGTCCGGCGCCGCTAACCTCATGGCTTCGATGAACGCCTCGCAGAGCACCGTCGACGTCTCCGTCATCGGCCTCGGTCGCGTCGGGCTGCCACTGGCCCTGTCGTTCGCCGACCGTGGCTTGCGAGTGGTTGGGGTCGACAACGACCCAGCCCGGCTGGGCGCGGTGCGCGAAGGGCGGATGCCCTTTCAGGAGACCGGCGCCCAGGAGCTGCTGGACCGGGTGCACGCGAGCGGTCGGTTGTCGCTGTCCGAGCGCGTGGCCGACGCCGCGCAGGCGCGCCACATCGTCATCACGCTCGGAACGCCGTCGTTCTCGCACATCGAGATCGACATGCGCGATATCCGCTCGGCGCTCGACGACCTGCTGGGGGTGCTCGCGCCGGGGCACTCGCTGATCCTGCGCTCGACCATCGCGCCTGGCACCACCGAATTCGTCGCCGGCTACCTCACCAAGCACCGCGGCTTTGCGATCGGCGAGGACGTGTTCGTGGCGCATGCCCCCGAGCGCATCGCCGCGGGTAGGTTCCTGGAGGAGATCGACACGCTGCCGTGCATCATCGGCGGCGTCGGCGCCCGCTCGGGAGAGGTCGTGGCGGAGCTGTTTGCCGCCTTCGGCGCCCAGATCGTGCAGACGACCCCGGTGCAGGCTGAGCTTGCGAAGATCTGGGCGAACATCCTCAGGTACACCCACTTCGCGCTGCCAAACCTGTTGATGATGGACTGTGAGCGCTACGCGGCGAACGTGTTCGAGGTGATCGACCTGATCAACCGCGACTATCCTCGCGGGGGGATCGCCCAGCCAGGGTTTACCGCTGGGACGTGCCTGCGCAAGGACTTCGCCTTCTCCGAGGAGCGCTCGGTCGCGCCCGGAATGCTGCTCGCGGTTTCGCGCGTGAACGAGTCCGTGCCGCTGTTCCTCGTCGAAGGGATCAAGCGGCGACTGGGCACGCTGGCCAACCGCAAGGTCGCCGTGCTCGGGCTGACGTTCAAGGCCGACACCGACGACGAGCGCGACTCGCTCGCGCACAAGCTGATCCGCCTGCTCGAGCGCGAGCTGGCCGACGTCGCCGTACACGACCCGCACGTGCCGACCCCGACACCTACGCTCGAGCAGGCGCTCGACGGCGCCGAGGTGGTTGTGGTGGCCGCCGACCACGCCGAGTTCCGCGACCCGCGCGCACTCGCGGTGATCGCCGAGCGATCCTCCGGCGACTGCCTGGTGGTCGACCCGTGGAACTGCTGGGGCGCGGCCCAGGTGTTCGCCTACGCCTCCGAGCTGATCACGCTCGGGGCCACAAACGCATGAGCCCAGGCTCACATGATGGCGCTGGATCGGCGTCCTCGATCACTCACCGAGCGAAGATTCCTCAGCAGAGCAGGCCACGCTCACTGCGTCCTTGGTGGGCGGGATTCAATTGCCCTGCGTGCCCATGGGAGGCTCATCTGGGTCAGAAATGGGTGCCGGCATGAGCCGCGTGCTCGTGACTGGCGGCGCAGGCACGATTGGCGCCGCGGTCGTCAAACGGCTGCTCGCCGACCCCGCGCATGAGGTGCGGGTATCCGATCAGCGTCCCGCGCCGCAGTGGATGCGGGAGGGCTGCGAAGTGCACACGGGCGACCTGCGCCTGGCTCAGGAGGCCCGTGCGGCGACCGAGGGCTGCACGCACGTGATCCACCTCGCGGCGATCGTCGGGGGGATCGCCAACTTCCACCGCCTCCCACACACGCTGACCGAAGTGAACAACGCGCTCTACAACGCGGTCATCTGCGCGGCCTTGGAGCTCCGAGTGGAGCGCTTCACCTACGTCTCCTCCTCGATGGTCTTCGAGCGGGCGACCGAGTTCCCAACGACCGAGGCCCACCTGCCGGACTGCCCGACCCCCGAGTCGGCCTACGGGTTTTCAAAGCTCACCGGCGAGGTGTACTGCCGCGCGGCGCACGACGAGCACGAGCTGCCGTACACGATCTGCCGTCCTTTCAACGCGTACGGCCCGGGCGAGGTGCCCGATGCGGAGCCCGGGATCGCCCATGCGGTGCCGGACCTGATCACAAAGGTGCTCAAAGGACAGCGTCCGCTTCAGATCTTCGGCTCGGGCGAGCAGACCCGCACGCTCACTCACGTGGATGACATTGCCGACGGGATCGTCACCGCGATGAGCTCGCCGGCGGGCCTCAACGAGGATTTCAACATTTCCGCCGCGCGCGAGTTGACGGTCGCCGAGATCGCGCGGATCGTGTGGGAGGCCTGCGGCGAGGACCCCGAGGAGTTTGCACTGGAGCATCTGCCCACGTTCGCCGTGGACGTGCCGCGCCGCTGGCCCTCGGTTGAGAAGGCGAAGGAGCTGCTCGGCTGGGAGGCGAAGATCGAGGTCGAGGACGGGATCGCGGCGACCGTCGAGTGGCTGCGTGGGCGTGCGGTGCAGCCCGGGGCTTCTGCCATTCCTGCTTGATAGGGGCGCACAGGTGAGCCGCCATCGAGTGGGCAACGCTCTATAGGCTCTCGCCAATGACCGACAGAAAGTCAGCGCTCATCACCGGGGTGACCGGCCAGGACGGCTCCTATCTGGCTGAGCTGTTGCTCGAAAAGGGGTACGACGTACACGGCATGGTGCGGCGCGCTTCGACTGAGAAGTTCGACCGTATCGAGCACCTGCGCGATCGAATCACGCTGCACCAAGGCGATCTGCTCGACCAGCGCTCGCTCGTTGACACCCTGCGTGCCTCGCGCCCAGCCGAGATCTACAACCTCGCCGCGATGTCGTTCGTCGCGGTCTCCTGGATCCAACCGACGCTGACCGCCGAGTTCACCGGCGTGGGCGTGACGCGGATGCTCGAGGCGATGCGCGAAGTGTGTCCCGAGGCCCGCTTCTATCAGGCGAGCTCATCAGAGATGTTCGGCAAGGTACTGGAGGTGCCGCAGACCGAGACGACACCTTTCTATCCGCGCTCGCCTTACGGCGTGGCCAAGGCCTATGGGCACTTCATCACGGTCAACTACCGCGAGTCCTACGACCTGCACGCGACCTCGGGAATACTTTTCAACCACGAGTCAGAGCGTCGGGGCCTCGAGTTCGTCACCCGCAAGATCACCTGGCACGCCGCCGCGATCAAGCATGGATTGAGAAAAGAGCTGCGGCTGGGGAACCTCGACGCCGAGCGCGATTGGGGGTATGCGAAGGACTATGTGGAAGCGATGTGGCTGATGCTCCAGTCCGACAAAGCCGAGGACTACGTGATCGCGACGAACGAGGCCCACTCGGTGCGGGAGTGCTGCCAGGTCGCGTTCGACGAGGCTGGGCTGGGCAACTTCGAGCAGTACGTGACGATCGACCCGGCGTTTGTGCGCCCCGCGGAGGTCGACCACCTGATCGGCAACCCCGCCAAGGCCGAGCGCGACCTCGGCTGGCGGCCACAAACCAGCTTCGAGGAGCTGATCAGGCTGATGACCCGCGCGGACCTCGAGCTGCTCGCACCCCGCTAAAGGGGAGCATCCCGATGGCGGTGCCTCTGTTCGACACGTCCGCACCACTGGCCCCGCTGCGCGAGGAGCTGCGCGCGGCCATCGATCGGGTGCTGCAGTCCGAGCGCTACATCTTGGGGGGAGAGGTGAAGGCCTTCGAGCAGGAGTTCGCCGCCTATTGCGGAGCGGAGCACGCGATCGGAGTGGCGAACGGAACCGAGGCAATCACGATCGCGCTGCGCGCGATGGGCGTCGGCCCGGGCGACGAGGTGATCGTGCCGTCATTCACGTTCTACGCCTCCGCCGAGGCGATCCCTCCGATGGGCGCAACGCCCGTGTTCTGCGACATCGACCCGTACACCTACTGCGTGACCGCCGAGACCGTGCGCGCCGCGCTGACGCCACGGACGAAGGCCGTGATCGCTGTGCACCTCTTCGGCAACGTGGCGCCGGTAGCCGAGATCGAAGCGCTGGGGGTGCCAGTGCTCGAGGACGCAGCCCAGGCGGCGGGCTCCCGCTCGCCCCAAGGCCGTCCCGGCGCACTGGGCGCCGCGGCGACATTCTCGTTCTTTCCCTCCAAGAACCTGGGCGGGTTCGGCGACGGCGGCATGATCACGACCTCAGACGCGGATGTCGCCGAGCAGGCGCGCACCCTGCGGTTCCACGGCTCTCACGACAAGGTCACCTACGAGCTCCTCGGCTACAACTCTCGCTTAGACGAGCTGCAGGCGGCGATCTTGCGCGTGCAGCTGCCGCACCTCGACGGCTGGGCCGAGGGGCGCCGACAGGCAGGGCGCCACTACGAGGAAGCCGGCCTGAGCGAACTGGTCGGACCGCCACGCCCGGTGGACGGGGCCGCGCCGGCCTGGCACCTCTACGTGGTCAGCCACCCACAGGTGGAGCGCCTAGAAAGTGCCTTTGAGAATGCAGGGATTGGCCACAAGGCCTACTACCGCACGCCGGTCCACCGCCAGGCGGCGATGCAGGCCTGGGGCGCCGGCGTCGAGCTGCCCGGGACTGAGCAGGCCGCGCGCACACACCTGGCGATCCCCATGAGCCCGGTACTCACACGCGAGCAGGTGGAGGAGGTAGTGGCGGCACTGCGGGGGGCTGTGTAGACGGGCGGACGTCCTGCCGCGGTGTCTTACTCTGCGGCGCGCGGGCAGTGGTATGTGGGGGGCACGTAGCGATAGTTGCAGAGTAA
>Ga0208696_1000065_pt1 | contig 90563 bp, 82 predicted proteins | sample Sb_taG_9_FD_187711 | JGI IMG/M metagenome (GOLD analysis project Ga0208696, IMG submission 187711) | Peat soil microbial communities from Weissenstadt, Germany - Sb_50d_b_LC metaG (SPAdes) (version 2) | ecosystem: Environmental > Terrestrial > Soil > Wetlands > Peat | place: Germany... | reverse complement strand
GTCCCAAGCGATCCGTAGGTTGGCCGACATGCATTATTTCTCAGAGGAGCGGCAGATAGCCAGAGAAGCGACGAGCGCGAGCGGAAGACTTGCGCCGTCGGCTTGGGGAGAGCACCGCTCATGGGAGCGGCGGCGCGTCTCGGTCTCAGCCCGCCTGGGCCCGTTAGGGGCCTATCAGCGCGTGCGCGAGCAGCGGCTCCTCGACAGCGGCGAGTGGCCATTCGCCACGGGACGTGACGTGCGACGCGCCAACTCTGGGCAGGCTGACGGTGACGGCGGCTGCGGTGGAGGAGCGCTCGATGCGCAGCACGGCCGTATCGCGGGCAATGGCAATCTCGCTCGCGAGCTCAATAGCGCGCGCGACCTCGGGGGCGGGGAGGCGGCAGGCGTCGAGAAAGCGCCGGACCTGGCCCTGAGCCAGCGCCCGCTGATCCACCTCGAGCTCCTCCACCTGAGCGCCCGCGCCGCCGGCCGGCGCCTGCGGGGCGAGGATGCACGCGGCCATGTCGTCCGGGGTGGCCTCGGCCGCGGCGCGCACGCCCGCGAGCAGGTCCTCGGCCGCGGGTCGGGGACCGAGCGCGGCGAGGATCTCGCTCAGGCGCTCGCGTCCAAGCAGCCCGTCGTCGCCCGCGGCCCGGCCCTCCTCGGATTCCGCACAGCGCGCCTCGATCAGGCCGTCGCTGAAGAAGCACACCGCGGCGCCCGTGGGGAGCGAGACGGTGCTCTGGCGACGCCCCGTCGGTATGCCGCAGCCGAGCGGAGGAGAGGAGCAGATCGTCAACGGCTCACAGGCCTCGAAGCCGCGCAGGATCGGAGGAGGATGACCGGCGAGCGCATAGGTGAGTCGGCTGCCGCGCCTGTCATACACGCCGACCGCAACGGTGGCGTAACGCTCACCCTCCGGATCGGCCAGGACTCGGCCCGCGAGCCCGAGCGCCGCGCGGGGCTGGAGGCCCGCCTGGATGTACGCCCGCAGCGTGTAGCGCGTGAGCGCTGCCTGATTCAGCGCCTCATGGCCATGGCCGGCGACATCCCCGAGGATGATCGCCACCTTCCCCGGCGCGGGCACGAACAGGTCATAGAAATCACCGCCGGCGGCCGGCCCCTCGGCGGGCCGGTAGGCCACAGAAACCGACAACCCACCGAGGCTCCCGGGCACCTCGGGCACGAGCGCCGCCTGCATGACGCCCATATCCGCCAGCAGCCCGACGCGCTGACCCTCCAGGCGCCGAGCGCGACGCGAGGCGAGGTAAGAGCGAACGCCGAACCAGGTGGCCAGCAGCAGGAGCGCGAGGATGATCGGCTTGCTCCAGTCCGGGACCGGCAGCGGCAGGGGGATGTGCCGGCCGATCGCCTCCAGCGGATTACCGCTGCTCGCGCCCCGCCGGGTTGCGCGCACGTGCGAGCCGGACCCCGGCGCGCGCGACGCCTTCACAGGGAAGGAGATCGGCGCGGTTGCGTGACTCGCGGCGAGGCCCACGGTGCTCGCGCGGCTGCCGGGACGCCGGCGCCGGCGCACCCGTGCGGAACGGCGCACGGTCGGCGGCGACCTTCGACCACCGCCGGCCGAAGGCAGCTGGGCGCCCGCGGCGGGGGATACGGGCGAGGACGTGTGCGCCGCTGTGGAAACGGACGCCGCGACCGCGACGTCTGAGCTGCCGGGGTCGCTGCCCGTGGAGGACGGCGGCCAGCTGGGAGACGTCCCTGTTTCGCCGCCGGCCGGACCCGTCGGCGCGCTGCCCGTGGTGGGGGTTTCCGTGGAGGTCGTGCTGGGTGGGCTGGCGCTGGGTGGACTCGGCGGCGACACGGTCACTTCCGGCGTGGACACGCTGACCGCGGGAGTGGACACGCTGACGCCGGGGAGCGACACGCCGACGCTCGGGAGCGACACTTTGACACCCGGCAGCGGCACTCCGACTCCCGGCAGGGACACCACGGCGTTCGGGAGCGACACGCCGATCGACGTCGCGTGCCGCACGGACACGCCGAGCAGAGACGTCGCGGTGGCGGTCGCGCGTGGCGGGGACGCGGCGGGCCGACCCGAGGCTGCGATCGCCTGGGCGCCTGAGACCGGCAGCGCTACACACGGGCCGAGGAGGAGCAGCAGCGCCACCAGGCGACGCATCACGCACGCACCTCGGAGACGACGGTGCTCCCGGGCCGATGCACAGCTACACCTCGCTCGCGCCAGAGCCACAAGCGTTCGGTGATTCGGTGCGGGCGCGCACTTCAGCCGGCCACCGCGAGCGCGGAGAAGGCTTCCTCGCGCGTGCTGTGCAGCGCGATCATGCTGTCGATACCGGTGATCGCAAAGATTCGCAACACCCTCGCATTCTCATCCGCGCAGACGATCTCGAGCGCCCCCCCGCCGGCCTCATTCAGCCTCGTGACGGCGCCCAGGAGCACGCCGATCGCCGTCGAGTCGATGAACGTCACCTCTGAGAGGTCGAGCACCAGACGCCGCCTGCCAGCCTCGAGGTGGCCGTCGATACGCTGTCTGAGCTGAGGGCTGGCGGCATAGTCGAGTTCACCGCTCATAGCCACCACAGCCACGTCGGCGCGTCCCGCCTCCTCGACCGTCGCCTCGTCACTGATGATGTAGAAAGAACCCATTCGTCCTCCCGAGTGACCGATCTTTGTTGCCGGTTTGCCGGTGCCTCGATCGATGTTAGTACCCACAGGGCGCCTTTGTGCTTAATACCATCGATGTTTCGGTCATATGGAATTTGGTGGGAACGTCCCTTCACGACCAGTGGACATATGTGCGATGGCCCCATGCAGGATGGCCGGAGCCCACGACCGAGGGTATGACTGCTGATTCAGTCGTCCTCGAGATGGTGTTCCGGCTGCAGACCGCCGGCGATTGTGCGTACCCCGACGCCGTAGAGAAGGTCGAGCACGTCCTGGGTGCCACGCACGAGATGAGCGCCGTCGGCGAGCAGCGCGTGCGTGCCCTGTGAGCTGGGAGCGTAGATCCGCCCCGGCACCGCGGCGACATCTCCGCCCGCGGCGAGCGCGAGCGTTGGGAGCATCAGCGCGGCATATTGATCGACCATCTCCACGACCACCATCAGGGGGGCGAGCGCGGCGACGATACGGTCGCGCGCCGGGAGACACCAGCGGCGGGGCTGGAGCTTGCACGGCAGCTCGGATAGGACGCAGCCCCCCTGGAGCAGCCGCTCATACAGCACATGCCTTGCCCGCGGGTAGCAGATGTCAACCCCGGCCGGCATCACCGCGATCGCCGAGCCGTGCATGTCCAGCGCCCCCTTCAGAGCGGTCCCCGCGATGCCATGGGCAAAGCCGCCGATGACGGTCACCCCCTCACCGACGAGCTCTTCCGCGAGCCTGCGCGCGACCATGCTGCCGTAGTCACTCGCGTAACGCTCCCCGACGATCGCCACGGCGGGCTGGGACAGCATGGCCTCGAGACGCTCGGGCGGCGCGGCGAGATAGATGACCGCCGGGGCGCCGGGGAGATCGACGAGCATTTGTGGATAGCCGGGGTCGTGGCGGCACAGAGCACTCACACCGGGAACGTCGGGGATCCACGCCGTCTGGAAAGCCCTGTGGCGAGTGCGCAAATCCTCACGGTCCTCGGCCCCGATCCTCGCGATCAACTCCAGCCGATCCAGCTCCAGCAGCCCCATCAGGCGCTGATAGTCACGGCCATTGCGCTCCAGCTGGGCGCTCAAAGCGCCCAGCACCCAACTGGAGCGCAGGCAGTCCTTGCAGGCAATCGTCGTCGTCGGCTGGGCGGCGGCGGTCGCGGCGGGGGCGGGGAGGGGAACACTTTGAGCATGCATTGGATGATCGGCCTGCTTACCTCTCCGACTCCGAGGCGTGAGCGGGACAGGGCCTGATGGGAGCTCCGCCACGAGCACCTGACAAAGATCGATCGGCACGTCCGGATGCGTCCTGGACACGGCGCTGCGCCTCGCTGCGAGCCGACGACGATGAACGCCGGATTCGAGGAGCCGGCCCGAGAGTACCGTCACAAGCGACCCGTATGTTCGTCGCAACGGATATCGATCGATGGCGAGCTCGCTCGCGTTCGACCATACCGTCTGAGGGGTGCTCAGCACCCGAGGCGACCGCGGCGAGAGCCCATCAGGAAAAGCACATCCGACGAACCAGAAGGGACTCCTATCCCATGGCACCCGACCTGCTGGAAACCGTTTGCACAGAACTCGACGCGCGCCTGGACGAGCTACGCCCATTTGTGTTCGAATACGAGCGGCTGCTCGAGGTCACAGAGACATACGAGCGGTCGATGACCTCCGAGCCCACGCGGACGCGGCGGGGAGCGCTTACTCGGCGAGGTGGCAGACCTGCTGCGCGGTCTGCAGCACGAACAGCGCGAGCCGGCGAAAGACAGCCGGCTGCCCTGGGGAATTGTCGCTGAAGCGGACCGTCCCATTTTCATCGCGCAGGTAGTAGCTGAGCACCGACCCCGGTCGCGCCCGGAGCGTGACGTGCGCTTCCGCGGGATCCTTCAATGCTTCCTGGATCACCCGCGCCTGCACGATCTGCGGGTCGTTCAATTTCAGGGTCTTCCCGCCGTTGCAGTTGACGCCGCCTTCTTCGTTCACGAGCAGCGTCAACGGCGCCCCCGGCCCTGAGCCGGTGCGCTGGACGATGAACAGGTCGGGCGCCTCGATCCCTCCACAACCGCCGAAGAGGAACACGGCCGTGAGCAATACGGCTATCGGAAGCGCGACCGGCGCAGCCATCATCGTCCGCGTCCGGCGCACGGCTCCGCGACAGCGATGATGGCGCGCGACGACTATGCGAATAAGGTCGCGGCGGTGGTGAGCGCGCGAACGGTTCATGAGCTCACCGCCACGCCGCCGCGGCGGGGGTCGCCCGCGCCGGTCAGCCCCTCCCCGCGGCGCTGCACGGCCTGAACTCCGCCGAAGAACAGGTTGAGCGAGTGAAACCGTACGCTGCGCGTGTCCTTCATCACCGCCGGGGTGACCGCCATGCCCGCCGGAGCCGCCGGGGCGTTGTCCCCGCCCACCCCGCCCACCGGGGTGTCCCACCCGCTCAGCTCGTCCAGGGCGACCCCCGGCTCTGAGTAGAGGACGCCATCCTCGTAGTGCACGCGCGGGGCGTCGAGGGCCGCGCGCGCGCTCATGCCGTGGTCGACGACGCCCACGATCGTCTGCAGCAGCGCCGAGCGGATGCGGTTGGAGCCCGCGCTCCCCAGCACCAGCTCGACCTCGCCGTCGCGCATCACCACCGAGGGGGCCATCATGCTGGGCATGCGCACGCCCGCGGGGTGGCGGTGGAAGCCGAGCGGGTTGAGATCCTGCTCGCCCATCATGTTGTTGATGTGCATCCCGGTGCCCGGCACGACCACGCCGGAGCCCTCGCCGTTTGAGGCGGTGACGCTGCACGCGCGGCCCTCCCCGTCGAGCACGGAGATGTGCGTGGTGGCGCCCAGGTGACCGGCGTCGCCGCGCTCGTGGCGACCGCCGTGTGCGCCCAAGCGCTCGGCGAGGAAGCGCTCGGCGAAGCCCTCGGCGGCGAGTCCCTCGACGAACTCCGGCGTGCGCTCGGACTGGGCGGCCGCCATCGCCTGGACCACCCCGCGGAGCGTCGGCGGCGCGGGACCGCGATCGAGCAGCGCAAGCGCGTAGGCGAGCAGCGTCCCGCCAGCCGAGGGCGGCGGGTTGGTGAGGACCTCGCGGTCGCGGTAGCCGACCCTCACCGGCTCGCGCTCGATCGCGCGGTAGCCGGCGAGGTCCTCGCGCGTGAGCGACCCCCCACGCTCGCGCAGCCAGTCGCACACCGCCGCCGCCACGTCCCCCTCATAGAAGGGCTCCGCGCCGTCCGCACCCAGCCGCTCGAGCGCGTCGCTGAGCTCGGGGTTGCGCAGCCGCTCACCCTCGCGCAGGATGTGGCCCGCGGGCGCCCACAGGGCCGCGCACTCGGGCGTAGAGCTCAAGAGGTCGGCCAGGATCTCCGCTATATACGCCTGCCCGGCGTTCAGCACGACGCCCTCCCGCGCGAGCCTTGCGGCCGGCGCCGCCAGGTCCGCCAGCGACGCCGTACCCCAGCGCGCGACCGCCGCGCACACGCCCGCCGGCGTCCCATACACGCCGCAGGAGGCCGGGCCGATGTGGAACACCTGCGCGGCGTCTCCAAACGACACGTCGATCGCATGGAGCTCGGCCTCCGATCCGTCGTCCGCACGGGTGGGCGCCTGCACGAAGAAGTCCAGCAGCACCGGCTCCTCACCGCCACCACCGCCGGCGATGAGCATGTACCCGCCCGCCCCCAACCCCGTCAGCAGGGGCTCTGAGACGAACGAGGTCAGCATCGCCCCCACGGCCGCGTCGACCGCGTTGCCGCCTTCGCGCAGCACCCTCGCGCCGGCCTCGGCCGTCAACGGATGACCGGCCGCGACAACTCCCTTTTCAGCTCCGCCCATGCATGCAGCGTAAACGGCTAGCGCGGGACGAACCTACCCAGGAACTACAGCTAGCGCGGCATGAACTCGGGCACTTCCAATTCATCCAGACTGCCGCCGCGCGTGGACGGCCGTGACGAGCCCGTGCGCTGGACACGGACCTCGCCGCCCGCGACCGATGGCTCACGCAGGCGGTTGACGCTCTTGCGCCGGCCCTCGTCGCCGTAGCCGGTGGCGACGACCGTCACCCACACCTGCTCGTCGAGCTTGTCGTCGATCATCGCGCCGAAGATGATGTTCGCGTCAGGGTGCGCGGCCTCGGAAACCGCCTTCGCGGCCTCGTTGACCTCCCACAGCGACAGGTCGCGCCCACCCGTGATCGACAGCAGGATCGAGCGCGCGCCCTCCATCGAAGTCTCGAGCAGCGGCGAGGAGACGGCCTGGATCGCGGCCTCGGTCGCGCGGTGCTCGCCGGCCTCGCCCATGCCGATCCCCAGCAGCGCGTTGCCGGCCTCAGACATGATCGTGCGGACATCGGCGAAGTCGAGGTTGATCAAGCCCGGGAGGGTGACGAGATCGGAGATGCCCTGCACGCCCTGGCGCAACACGTCGTCGGCGACGCGGAACGCCTCGACCATCGCGGTCTGCTTGTCGAGCACCGCCAGCAGCCGGTTGTTGGGCACGACGATCAGCGTGTCGACTTCCTCGGCGAGCGCGGCGATCCCGTGCTCGGCCTGCTCAGAGCGGCGCGAGCCCTCGAAGCCGAACGGCTTCGTCACGATCGCCACGGTGAGAGCCCCCAGTTCGCGCGAGATGCGCGCCACGAGCGGCGCGGCGCCGGTGCCGGTGCCGCCGCCCGCGCCGGCGGTGATGAAGATCATGTCCGAGCCCTTCAAGAGCGCCTTCAAGCGGTCATAGTCCTCCATCGCCGCCTGGCGGCCGACGTTCGCGTCTGAGCCCGAGCCCAGCCCGCGCGTGATCTCCGCGCCGATGTGCAGGGTGATGTCGGCTGTCGACTGCTGCAGCGACTGCAGGTCGGTGTTGACGGCGAGGAACTCGACCCCCTCGACCTCCGCCTCGACCATGCGGTTGACCGCGTTCACGCCCGCGCCGCCGACGCCGACGACGCGGATCACGGGCTGGCCGACCGGTCCGGCCGAACCCAGCCCCACCGGATGCTCGCGGGCGTAGCCGTCCATCACGGGGCGCGCCGGCGCGCCGTGATCCATCATCACATTGCCGGGGATCTCCGAGGAGAAGGCATGGCGCAAGCGCTCGCGCGGGGTCGCCACGTGCACCTCTGGCTCGGGCTTCCCAGCGGATGGACTGAGGGCCGGGTGGGGCAGGCCGGTCTCGCGCGGGTGAGGCGGCGGAGGATCTTGCTCGCGTGGCGCAGCGCGCTTGGTCTCGGCCGCCGGCCGCCCAGCTCCGACTTGCTCATCCTCTTCGGTCTTGCGAAACAGCGCCGCGAGCGGTCCTTCGCGCATCGAAGCGCGCTCTTTAGGGTTGGCCATGAGTCAAGACCTCCTGGGCGAGCTGGCGGTAGGAGTGCGCCGCGACTCCGTCGGGCTCGTACTTGAGCACCGACATGCCCTTGACCGGAGCCTCGGCGAAACGCACGGTCTTGCGAATGCGCGAGGCGAACACGCGATCGCCGAAGTTCTCCTCGAGGATCTCGATCGCCTCCTTCGCGTGGATCGTGCGGGAATCGACCAACGTCGGCAAGATACCCTCGATGTCGACCCCGGGATTGAGATTCTCACGGATCATCGCGAGCGTGTTCTGCAACTGGATGAGACCGCGCATCGACAAATACTCGCACTGCACGGGGACGATCACCTTGTCGGCGGCCGTCAACGCGTTGATCGTCAGCAATCCCAGGCTCGGTGGAGTGTCGATGCAGATGAAGTCGTAGTCCTCGAGGATCGGTTCGAACGCCTTCTGCAGCGAGCGCTCGCGGCCGATCATCGTCGACATCGCGATCTCCGCGCCGGCCAGGTCGATCGAAGCGCAGGCGATGTCGATCTCGCGCTTGCGGATCACTTCGCGGATCGAGACTTTGTGGACGAGCACGTCGTACATCGATTTCTCCAGCGTGTCCGGGTCGATCCCCTGGGACATCGTCAGGTTGCCCTGCGGGTCCATGTCGACGCACAGCACACGGTGGCCCTCCTCCGCGAACGCCGCGGCGAGGTTGAGCGTCGTAGTTGTCTTGGCCACGCCGCCCTTCTGGTTGGCGAACGCGATGACCTTGGCCTTGCCGTCCACGGGATACTCCGATGCTCGATTGTGGGAAGCCGTCCGGTGGGTATTCGCATGACGAGAGGCGATTCCTGCATGGGAACTGCGATCCCGGGATGGCCGTCCGACTTTGGATACGCGAGCGGGCATCTTTGGGAGACCAGGAAGCGCGGATCACCCACAGCCGAAGCGGCGCCGGTCATGGGAGCGGTTGGCACCGCGGGAGCGGAAACGACGAGACTCTAGGATCGGCGGATGACCAATGACAAGCGCTCTGCAGGGCAGCTGTCGTGCCGGCTCGAGGGCAAGCGCGTGGTGATCTGCCTCGGCGCGGGGGGCGTCGGCAAGACGACGACCTCAGCGGCGCTCGCGCTTGCGCTGGCGGTGAGAGGAGAGAAGGTCGCCGTCGTCACGATCGACCCGGCCAAGCGCCTGGCGGGGGCACTCGGGCTGGACGAGCTGTCCGGAGAGCCCCGCCGGATCGATCCCGAGCCACTGGCGGCGCAGGGCGTGAAGACGGGCGAGCTGTGGGCGATGATGCTCGACACAAAGCGCACGTTCGATGAGATCGTCACGCGCCTCGAGCCCGAGGAGGCGAAACGCGCGAGCATCCTCGCAAACCCCGTCTACCGCGAGCTGTCCTCGGCGGTGGCGGGCTCGCAGGAGATGGGCGCGATCGCGAAGCTCTACGAGCTGCATCACGAGTACGACTTCGACACGATCGTGCTCGACACGCCGCCATCGCGCAACGCGCTGGATTTCCTTCAGACGCCCGGCCGGCTGCTGGGGTTCATCGAAGGGCGGGCGTTGCAGGTGTTCCTCGCACCGAGCGGGCTGACCGCGCGCCTGTTCGGCCGCACCACGGGGCTCGTGTTCGCGATCTTCGCGCGCGTCACCGGCGTGGACATGCTCGGCGAGCTGTCGCGGTTCTTCCGCTCGCTCACAGGCGTGATCGACGGGTTCAGCGAGCGCACGCGCGGCGTCGCCGCGCTCCTGCGCGACCCCACGACCACCTGCCTGATCGTCAGCTCGCCCGAGCTGGAGCCCGCGCGGGAGGCGGTTTACCTGGCCGAGCAGCTGGCCGCGACCGGGATCGCCCGCGGTGGCACAATCGTCAACCGCGTGCACCGCGACGGCCTGGAAGGGCACTCGGTGGAGGAGGTCGAGGCGCTGCTCGCACCCGAGCTGGGCGAGAGCCTGGCGGCGCGCGTGGCGGGAAATCTCGCCGACTTCGACGTGCTCGTCAAGCGCGACCGCGAGACGATCGCGCGACTGTCACGGGAGCTCGATGAGCCTCAGCCGGTGCTGGTTGCGCACCTAGACCAGGACGTCGGCGATCTCGCGGGGTTGGCCCGCATCGCCGAGCAACTCTTCGCCTGACAGCCTGACGGCATCTCAGCGCGCTCCTTCGAGAAGCGCCCGCGCGCCTCGCCTGAAAGGACGGTTGTTGTTAGATCAACAGCGCGTCGTGCGCGAGCTGCTCGAGGGGGTCTTCATCAAACTCCCCGTGCCGCGCGTGCGACGCATCCCTGGGATCGACCCCAAGCTCTGCATCCTCGAGCTCACTGGGCGCCGCGGGCGCCGCCAGCAGCTCGTCGGCGAGACCCGCCAGGTCGGGTGTGAGGTGGCCGCAGATCACGTCTCGCAGGAGCGCGCGCAGATGGTCGGCGACGCCCTTGGCGAGCTCGTGGTCTGAAGCGCGCTTTGACTTCGCCGTGCCCGCGACGATCGCGCGCTCAAGCGCCACCGCCTGGACGATCCGCTCGGTCAGCTCGAGGCGGTGCTCGGGCGTCGCGCAGAGCGCGGCCAGCCTGCCCGGGAGAAGCCCGCTCGAGGGGCCCTCCGGCTCGAGCAGCGCGCGCAGCGCGAGCAGGTGGTCACTCAATGCCTCGTAGGAGATCTCGCGCTCGCAGCCCAGCTCGAAGCGCCGCAGCGCCCAGGCCAGCTCGTTGCCGTACGGGGCGCGGCGCGACACCAGGTTGCAGAACGCGCGCAGCTCGTCCTCCTGCTCGGCCGTCACCACCAGCATTCCGTGCGGCCGCCCGCCAGCGCCCAGTGCGAGCGGGCTCCAGGAGCCCGTACCCAGCCGCGCCCACGCGAGCGCGCCCAGCGTGACCCGGCCATCGCCGAACAGCCTCAGCGCACGCAGCAGGTCCCTCAGCACCTCGCGGCCCCGCTGAATCGCGTCTTGCAAATCTGAGCCCTCGCCGCCGCCGAGGACGACGAGCAGGTGATCCCCTTCGCCCGCCAAGAGAGCGCCCTCGGGCACCCCCCGCAGGGCGTCTGAGTGGGCGATCGTCAACCCTTGAGTCAGCTGCAGCTCGGGCGAGGCGATCGTCACGCCGTGCAGCGTCGCGATCAACGTCACCTCGCTCGTGCTGCTGGTGGATGCCGCCTGCTCGAGTCGCTCGAGCGCCGCGTGCAGGCGCTCGGGGCGGAGTTCGAAGTCCGACTGCTCCTCGAAGACGTCCTCCAACAGCACCCCGAGCGCGGCGTGTGCGCGGGCGGTATGAGTGCCTTTCATACGGCCGACGTCGACGCCCATGCTCGTCAGGTAGCGATCGAGCCCGTCGAAGTCCGCCAGCAGCCGCGCCGCCTCGGCATGGGCGGGCAGGCGCCGGAGCGCCACCTCGCGCTCAGAGATGAACGCACCGGTGAGCGCGCGATAGCAGTAGAGCGTCGTCGCAGCGGACTCATGCCCTCGGCGTCCCCTGTGCGAACCCAGCTCGAACGGCACCTCCGCGCCAGCGGCGACATCCGCGTGCAGGTGGGTCGCGGCGGCTTCCACGAACTCCGTGAGCGCTGCCTCGAGCGTGAGTGAGTGCATGGCGCCCTCACTTCGCGCTCGCCCCCTGCGCTCCTGCTCGGCGCAGCCCTTATTGCAGGGTGAGCGGCATCCTACTTTCAGGCCGGGACCGGCCTACGCTCGTCACGGCGATATGGACGGAAGTCGCCGTTCTCGTTCGCGGGACGGCGGGACAAGGGGACAGGATGTCCCGCGAACGAAACAAAAAAAAGACCGCTCCGACCTCGGCGAGGACCCGACCGCGACGGCAGCCACCGCGGGCGGCAATCGGGTCACCTCAAGCGATGAGGAGGGTATTCGGCGTCATCATCATGCGCTCGGCGCACTCCTCGCCGAGCCAGTCTTCGCCGTAGGCGCGCATGTCGTCGATGATCGGCAAGAGTGCCCGTCCCTTCTCGGTCAGCGCGTACTCGACCCGGGGCGGCACCTCGGGGAACGTCTGGCGCTCAACGATGCCCTCCTCCTCCAGCGCCCTTAGCCGCAGCGACAGCGTGCGCGGGCTGATGCCCTGAAGCGAGCGTTCCAACTCGCAGAAGCGCGAGCAGCCCTCGGCGAGATCCCGGACGAGCAAAAGCGTCCACTTCCCACACACGATCTCAGCGGTTCTGCATACCGGACATGTCTCGTCAACGGCCATTCCAACCGTTACTTTACCAACTGAAGTGTTGGCAGAGGCGGTGGCGGGTCAGTTTTGAGCTCCCGAGCGCCTTCAGGAGTGAAGGGCGGTAGCCGGAGCGAAGGGCTGTAGCGCCGTTCTCCTCTCGGGCACTCGGCAGGTGGAGCTAAGCGCGAGCGGGCCTAAGCGACGGTGAGCGGAGGCCGGTCGGGCCTGGCATCGTCTGCGGGGTCAGAGTTCGTGTCACGACGTGACTCGGCAGCGGCCACGTCCTCCATCGTCGTGCCCCTGCGCCCATCCGCCTGCATCAGCAGCTTGAAGTCGTGCGGGCTGGAAGCCACGAGCATCGCGTCGTCGAACGTCACCCGGCCGGCCTTCACGTGCCCGAACAGCGCTTGGTCGAAGGTCTGCATGCCGTAGTAGGCGCCTGAGGCGATCACCTCGACCAGCTTGCCGGTCTGCGAGGGGTCGATGATCATGTCACGCACCCTGCCAGTCATGCGGAGAATCTCGCACACGGCCACACGCCCGCCGTCGGCGCCCGGCACCAACCGCTGGGAGATCACGCCCTTGACCGTGCCGGCGATCATGCTGCGCGCCTGGCCGTGCTGGTGAGGGGGGAAGAAGTCGAGCATGCGGTTGATCGACTCCGTCGCGTCGACCGTGTGGATCGTCGAGAGGACGAGGTGCCCGGTCTCGGCAGCCGACAGCGCCGTCTGGACCGTCTCCTCGTCGCGCATCTCCCCGACCAGGATCACGTCCGGGTCCTGTCTGAGCACACGCCGCAGCGCGCGCTTGAACGAGGCCGTGTCCATGCCGACCTCACGTTGGTTGATCACCGAACGCTTGTCTTCGTGGACGAACTCGATCGGGTCCTCGATCGTCACTATGTGCTTGCTCGTCGTCTCGTTCATGTGGTCGATCATCGCCGCCAGCGTCGTTGACTTCCCCGAGCCGGTGGTTCCTGTCAGCAGCACGATCCCGCGCTCCTCTTCGGCCAGTTCCCTGACCACCTCGGGCAGCGCCAGCTCCTCGATCGTCGAGATCTTGTGCGGGATCGCGCGACACGCCATCGAGATCACACCGCGCTGGTGGAACGCGTTGATCCTGTAGCGCGCAACGCCTGCAATTTCGAACGAGAAATCGACCTCGTGCTCACGCGCGAACTCGTCCAGCTTGCTCTGCTGATTCAGCAGCTGCTCCAGAGCGCCTTCGGTGTCCTCGGCGCTCAACACCTCGGCGCTCTCATCGGCCGCCAGATGTCCGTGCACGCGGTACAGCGGCTTGGACCCCACCTTCAGGTGCAGATCCGAGCCCCCCTTCTCGACCAGCTCGCGCATCGCGGCCTTCACATCGAACATGTCTTGCTTGTCGGCAGCCCGTCCGCGGGGCTTGAATGGCGGGCGAGGCGATGGACGCACTCACACCCTGACGAAGGGATTGGGGTCCTGAGCAGAACGCACCCTTTGGGCACAGGCAGGAAGCGTGGCGATCTGATCGAGATCGTGGGCGCCGCCGCCGAAGGCAAGGGGCTGGCGTCAGGCGATCTGATCGAGGACGCCCAACCGGGGACGCCGTTAGAACCTGTTTCAAGAAGATCGGCACGCCCGGATGCGGGTGGGTGGGATCCTGATCTACGGCGCTGGACCACCGATAGAAGATCAAATGCGATCTCCTATCGGCCAGCACCGCCTATCTTGAAACAGGTTCTTAGAGGAAGCCGACTTCAGGCGACGTCGCGGAGCTTTTGCGCCTCCGCGAGGGACTGGAGCTTCTTCAGCGACTGGTTCTCGATCTGGCGAATGCGCTCGCGAGTCACGTTGAATGTGCGCCCCACCTCATCGAGCGTCCGCGGGTGCTCGCCGCCGAGGCCGTAGCGCAGCTCGAGCACACGCCGTTCGCGGTAGGAGAGGTTCTCGAGCGCCTCTCTCAGCGCCTCCTTCGTGAGGATCTCCGCCGCGCGCTCGTATGGGGACTCAGCGCGCTCATCGGCGATGAACTGACCGAACTCCGACTCCTCCTCGTCGCCGACCGGCTTCTCCAGCGATACCGGCGCCTGCGCAGAGCGCTTGATCGAGTCGACCTCCTCGGGGTCGATCCCCGTCACCTCAGCGATCTCCTCAGCGGTCGGCTCACGCCCGAGCTCGGTCACGAGCTTGCGCTCGGCGCGACCGATCTTGTTGAGCTTCTCCACAACATGCACCGGGATCCTGATCGTCCGCGCCTTGTCCGCCAGCGCACGCGCAATCGCCTGGCGGATCCACCAGGTGGCGTAGGTGGAGAACTTGAAGCCCTTGCGGTAGTCGAACTTCTCGGCGGCCCTGACCAGCCCAAGCGTGCCCTCCTGGATCAGATCGAGGAATGGCAGCCCCTGGTTGCGGTAGTTCTTGGCGATCGAAACGACCAGCCTGAGGTTCGACTCGACCATCTTCTGCTTCGCGTCGAGATCGCCGCGCTCGATCCGCTTGGCCAGGTCGACCTCCTCTTGTGCGGTCAGCAGCCTGACCTTGCCGATGTCCTTCAGGAACAGCTGCAGCGAATCCGTCGTCATGTCCGGCTTCAGGTCCAGCGTCGCTTTCGCTTTGCGCCGGCCGCGCTTGTCGGGCGCGCGCTCGACCTCTGACGCCGCAGCCGTCGCAGGATCGATGTCCTCGACGAGCTCGATCTCCGATTTCTCCAGGAACCCGTGCAGCTCCTCGACGTCGGACTCGTCCAGATCGAGCTCAGACATCGCCTTGGTGATCTCCGCGTAGGAGAGCACGCCCACCTGCTGACCCTTAGCCAGCAGGCCCTTTACCTCATCCAGCTCCTGAAGCTCGACTACTGACATCTATTTCCGTTTCTTCCGTCGATCGACAACCCGGGGGCGACCGCTGGGGCCCTCTCGGATTCTGGCTGAGGAGCGCTACTCCGTCGGATATACGACCGTAACCCGCCCAACGTTACAAGGCGAACGTAGCTTCCAGGGCCCCATGTTAACGCCTCGCTCTCGCCAATCAAGCCCGTTTGGCGAGATTCTCTTGGCGGTTGGACGCGATTCGCTCGCGTAGGCGATGATGTGCGCCATGAGCGATGCCCCTCCAAGCAACGGTCGATCGAGTGAGCCAGCGGCAGAGTCGGGGGTGCTCGCCAACCTGCCCCGCACCCGCCCTCAGCGCTCGAGCCCCCGCCGGAGCGCCGCGCGCGCGACGACGACGATGCCCGCCACAGCAAATACGGAGACTCCGAAGAACGCGAAAGCTGTGAAGGAGGCGAAGGTTGAGGGGAAGGAAAGAGCTAGGAAGGCGAGCGCCTCGATAGCCAAAAAGAAGCCACAGACGCGCAGGCGTGCGAAGGACACGGCCAAGCCGCCTGCAACGGACACGGTCCCCAGACAGGGTTTCGAGTCCGAGAGCGACAGCGCGAGCGGACCCGTCCATCCACCGGGCGGCGCGGAGCTCATCGCCTCAGCAGCCGAGCTCGCGGGCGAGCTGGCAAAGACCGGGGTCACAACAGGCGCACGCCTGCTCAAGGACTTTCTCTCGCGCCTACCGCCTGGCTGAGCGCGGCCGGCGCTCGCCGCGTTCGTGGGTGCGCGTTCGCGGGTGCGCGTTCGCGGGTGCGATCGGTATACTGGCGGCACGCCGAGCTTCCGTGACTCAGGTCACGGGAGGCGGGGGACCCAATGCGGATCGGATCGACTCGGTCCGCTGGGGCGAATCGGCCTTTCAGGTCGTAGCGCTGTTGTCTTTGAAGCGCGAGCCCGTCAGCTCACCCCGTAGGCACAGCGATGACGATGATGATGTTCACCAAGAAGACGCTGCTCGCCCTGTTCGCCGCGCTCTCCTGCGCAGGTGTGCTCGCCGTGGGCGCACTCGCCTCCACGAGCGGAGCTTCTCCTGGCGCCTCCGCAGGCGGCACCGGAAGCTCGCCGGCCGGGACCATCACCCCCCAGCCAGCGATTCACAAGACCGGTGTCGCCACCTGGTTCGGCCCCGGCTTCTACGGCCAGAAGACCGCCTGCGGGCAGACACTGATGCCCGGCGTAGTCGGAGTCGCCAACCGCACGCTTCCCTGCGGCACGCTCGTGAAGGTCAGCTACAAGGGCCACACCCTGACCGTGCCCGTACTCGACCGCGGACCGTACAGCCATATAGGCGCCGACTGGGATCTGACCGCCGGAGCCGCCGAAGCGCTTGGGGTCGAAGAAACCGTCCGCATCGGCACGCGCGTCGTCGGCAGCGTCCCCAACACCCCTACGCTCGGCGCGCCGCCGCAGTCGCTCGCGGAAGCGGCGACCGGCGGCGCCGCAGCAACAGCAGCGGCAGGCTGACCGTCCTCAGGCGGGCTTGTCCAGCGGCTCGATCGAGGGGCTGACCAACCGTCGGTCGGCTGCCCGCGATACCCGCAGCTCATCGTCATCGGACAGCGGCGTGTCCCACGGCAGCGCACGCGGTTGGGGCTCCGGCGATATTCGGGGCGCCTCGGGTAGTGGCGGCGCGGACGGACCGAGCGGAGATCGACCGGGCGCATGAGACGCGGCCACGAAGTCTTCCCGCTCGTCGACGATCACAGCTCCAGACGGCGGCTCGGGCGCCGCGGGCGACTCAGGCGCGAAAGGGGAGTCGGGAGCGACAGGCGGCTCGGGCGCGACAGCCGGCTCGGGCACGACGGGGGAGGCTGGCGTCACGGCAGACTCGCGGGCGAGGAGACCCTCGGTCGCGTCGGTGGCGAGTGTCATGACGGTAGAGGCGACATCGACCACCCGTTCCGACAGCTCCGCCACACGGCCCATACGCGCGCCAGTCGAGCGCTCGGACAGCTCCTCGTGCAGCGATTCCCACAGCACATCAGACAGATCCTGCGCCGCGCGCACGGCACGCGTCAAGCGCTCCACCACAGCGGCATCGCGGAATTCGGCCATAGTTGATGGATACCAGCAGTGAAGGACGGAACCGGCTCCCCTGGCGCGGATAACCTGGGGCGATCGATGAAGGCAGCCACGGTCACCAACCTCGAGGACCACACCTCGGTGGACAGCGTTACCGGCGCGGTGCGCTCCGTGCAGACGGCCGATCTGCTGCTCGCGAAGGCGGTGCTCGCGGAGATCTGGTCTCCCACGCAACTGGAGCGGCTGGCACGCACGTACTGGCGCTTCCTCACCCGCGTGACGCTCGGGCTGATCCGCGTGTCCTACACCGAGGCAGGGTGCTCGGTCGTGCTGCTCGTCCGCCCGCTGAAGCTGCTCACATTTCACGCGCCCGAATACGAGATGGAGCCCTCGCGCGGGCTCGTGCGCTGGCGTATCGCGCGGGGCCTCTTGGTCGCCAAACGCGGCCATGACGACGACGGCTACCTGCAGATCGAGGTCCGCCGCACCCCACCGATCGAAGGTCGGCCAGCAACCGAGCCGGCGCCGCTCGCTGAGGACCGGGCGGACAACGACCCCGCCCCTGCCTGTCTGCACGTGGAGGTGGAGGTGGCCAACTTCTATCCGTCGATCGCGTCTGGCCTCAGCCGCTGGTTCTACAACTTGACCCAGTCGCGCATCCACGTGATCGTCACGCGGGGCTTCCTGCGCTCGCTCGCGCGCCTGGACCTGGTCGACCGATCGGAGACCGGCCAGCGGGTGGGACGGTTGAAGAAGTCCTAGAAGCGCTCGCCGCCGACCGCGCGCAGCTTCGCCCGGTCGTGCGTGGCGCGGATGCGCCTGATCGTGCCGGAGCGCGAGCGCGTGACCAGCGACTCGGTGGTCGCGCCCCCCGCGCTCGGGTAGCGCACGCCCTGGAGCATGTCCCCGTCGGTGATGCCGGTGGCGGAGAAGAACACATCATTGCCGGCGACGAGGTCGTCGCGAGTGAGGATCCGCTCGAGGTCATAGCCGGCGTTCAGCGCCGCCTTGCGCTCGGTCTCATCGCGCGGCCACAGCCGCCCGAGCAGCTGCCCGCCGAGACACTTGACGGCCGCCGCGGAGATGACGCCCTCGGGCGTGCCGCCGATCCCCCATAGAAGGTCGACTGGGGAGCGCTCGGTGACCGCCAGCAGGGCGGCGGAGACGTCGCCGTGGGGGATCAGCCTGACGCGCGCGCCGGCCGCGCGGATGGCCGCGATACCCTCCTCGTGGCGGGGACGGTCGAGCACCACCACCATCACGTCGCCGATCGGGCAGCCCTTGCGCTCGGCCAGGAGCTTGACCGTCTCCCCGAGCGGGCGGTCGAGGTCGAGCAGGTCCGCGATCTCCGGCGAGCCAGCCATCTTCTCCATGTAGACGCACGGTCCGGGGTCGAACATCGTGCCGCGCGCGGACAGCGCGATCACCGCGAGCGCACTCGGCATCCCGTGCGCGGCGAGCGTCGTACCCTCCAGTGGATCGACCGCGATGTCGACCTGCGGCGGCGAGCCGTCGCCGATCTGCTCGCCGTTGTAGAGCATCGGCGCCTCGTCCTTCTCGCCCTCTCCGATCACAACGAGGCCGTCCATCGGGACCGACTGGAGCATGTAGCGCATACCGTCGACGGCGGCCTGGTCGGCTGCCTCCTTGTCGCCCAGCCCAACCAGACGCGCCGCCGCGAGCGCGGCGGCCTCGGTGACGCGGACCATCTCCAGAGCGAGATTGCGGTCGGGACGCTGATTCGTTGTCTCGTCAGGGCTCATACCGGAAACGTATAGGAGCGGCGCGGCGACTACGATCGTGGCGTGAGCGACCCAGTCTTCACCGTCGAGGCTCGCATACCCGAGTCGCTGCGGTCCGCGGTGACGGACAAGCTTGCCCAAGCGGCACACACGCAGGTGGCGGAGCGGCTGCGAGATGGAGATGCGACGTTGTGGGGAGCGACGGGATCCCCGCCCACCCCACCGGAGATCGCGAATCGGCTGGGATGGCTGACAATCGCGGAGCGGATGCTGGGCGAGGTCGATGCCCTGGAGGCGTTCGCCGGCGGCGTGCGCGACGATGGCCTGCGTGACGTCGTGCTGCTCGGGATGGGCGGCTCTTCGCTCGCTCCCGAGGTGCTGCGGCGCTCCGTTGGCGGTCAACCAGGTCGCCCGCGACTGCACGTGCTGGACTCGACCGACGCCGCGACGGTTCGCGCGGTCGGGGAGCGAGTCGACCCCCAGAGCACCCTATTCCTCGTCTCATCGAAGTCCGGGGGCACGATCGAGCCACTATCGCTGTTCGCGTACTTCTGGTCTCTATGCGGCAAAGGAGAGAACTTCGTCGCGATCACCGACCCCGGCTCGGGCCTGGCTGCCCTCGCGAAGGAGCACGGCTTCAGGCATACATTCGACGGCGACCCGAACATCGGCGGACGCTACTCGGCGCTGTCCCCGTTCGGGATCGTGCCGGCTGCTCTGATCGGGGCGGATGTTCGCGGGCTGCTCACCGGAGCGGCGGGAGCGTGGGAGACAACGATCGGCGGGGATCCAGCCGGCGTCTGGCTGGGCGCCGCCCTGAGCGCCCTTGCCCAGGCGGGCCGCGACAAGCTCACGTTCCTGATCTCCGAGTCGCTGCCGGGGTTGGGGCTGTGGCTGGAGCAGCTGGTGGCAGAGTCGACCGGCAAGCACGAAACCGGCATCCTGCCCGTCGCCGAGGAACCATTGGGAGAGCCGGACTCCTACGGCGATGACCGGGTGTTCGCCTATCTGCCCAACCTCGACGCCCCCGACCCCGCGTTGGACACACGCGTGCGCGCACTCGCAGACGCCGAGCACCCGCTGATCACGATCCCGACGCGTGGCCCAGGCGACCTCGGTCGCGTGTTCCTGCTCTCAGAGCTGGCGGTTGCGGTCGCGGGCTGGGGCCTTCAGATCAACCCGTTCGACCAGCCGAACGTGCAGCAGGCGAAGGACGCGACCAAGCGCGTGCTCGCCACCTATGAGTCCACGCACGAGCTGGGAGAGCCTCCTGACGCTGACGATGCGGCCCTGCACGCGCTGTTTGACGGCGCCGCCCCGCCCCACTATGTGGCGATCATGGGCTACGTACAGCCCTCGGGCGCCTTCGATGCCGCGGTAGAGGAGCTGCGCGTGGCGATTCGCGCGGCCACGATGGCCACGACCACGTTCGGCTACGGCCCGCGCTTCCTGCACTCCACCGGCCAGTTTCACAAGGGCGGGCCACGAACCGGGCGCTTTCTGCAGCTGCTCCACGACGGACCCGGAGACGTGGAGATTCCAGGGGGGGTGGATGGAGCCGATTCTTTCACCACGCTCAAGAACGCCGAGGCGCTCGGCGATCTGGAGACGCTGCGCGAGCTCGGCCTCCCCGCCGAGCGCGTGCGCCTGCAGGGCGATGACCCCGTCGCCGCTCTGCGTGGACTGACCGCGAGGATCAAGGAGACGCTGTGACCGAAGTGACGCAGATCGGGTTTGTCGGGCTGGGCAAGATGGGCGCCAACATGGTGCACCGCATCCGCCGCGACTCAGACCATGCGGTGGTCGCGTTCGACTTCGACGAGAAGGCGGTGAAGCAGGCCGTGAAGAACGGCGCGTCCGGCGCCGACTCGAGGATCAAGGAGACGCTGTGACCGAAGTGACGCAGATCGGGTTTGTCGGGCTGGGCAAGATGGGCGCCAACATGGTGCACCGCATCCGCCGCGACTCAGACCATGCGGTGGTCGCGTTCGACTTCGACGAGAAGGCGGTGAAGCAGGCCGTGAAGAACGGCGCGTCCGGCGCCGGCTCGTTGAAGGAGCTGGTCAAGCAGCTCGAGGCGCCGCGGCTCGTGTGGATCATGGTGCCCGCGGGCGACCCCACCCAGGAGACCGTGGACAAGCTCGCCAAGCTGCTGAGCCCCGGTGACACGATCATCGACGGCGGCAACTCGAAGTGGACCGACGACAAGCTCCGGGCGAAGGCGTTGAAAAGCCAGGGCATCGACTACATCGACGTCGGCGTGTCCGGGGGCGTGTGGGGGTTGGAAGTCGGCTACTGCATGATGGTCGGCGGGCCGCCGAAGGCGGTCAAGCGCCTGGAGCCGATCCTCGACGTGCTCGCCCCGACCACAAACGACCAGAGCCTCGACGCGATCGGTCCCCGCGGCTGGCTACGCTTCGGGGGAGCGGGCGCGGGGCACTACGTGAAGATGGTCCACAACGGCGTCGAGTATGGCCTGATGCAGGCCTATGCCGAGGGCTTCGACCTGTTCGACAAGTGCGAGTACGAGCTGGACAACGCGAAGATCGCGCACCTATGGGGCCAGGGCTCGGTCGTGCGCTCGTGGTTGTGCGAACTGGCCGCGCGCGCGTTTGAAGCGGACGGCAACGATCTGGAAGCGATCGAGGGCTACACCGAGGACTCCGGCGAGGGCCGCTGGACGATCGCCGACGCAACCGCTCGCGACGTCCCGACCCCCGTGATCACCGCATCGCTGTACGCGCGGCTGCGCTCGCGCGGCAACGGCGACTTCGCCGATCGCGTGCTGGCGGCACTGCGCAACCAGTTCGGTGGCCACGCGGTCAAGAGCGCCCCCGCCCCCGGCACCGGCACGAAGCCCGCAAAGAAGAGCGCAAAGAAGGCCGCAACACAACGCGGGGGGCGCTGACCGTGACGGTCGTCGCCGGCAGGCCGACCGGTCAGGAGGAGTCCGAGAATCCGCTCGTCGCGGGCCTCGAGCGCCTGCCGGTGGCGCCCACGACGCTCGTCATCTTCGGCGCGACCGGCGACCTCGCCAGGCGCAAACTGCTGCCCGCGCTGTACAACCTCGCCCACGACGGCGCGCTGCCCGAGCGCTTCCACCTCGTCGGGGTGTCGCGCAAAGAAAAAGAGCACGAGGACTACCGCGCAGAGTGCGAGCAGGCGATCCGTCAGTTCTCCCGGCGCAAGCCCGACGACGACGTGATGAAGGGGCTGCTGGAGAACGTCAAGTACGTGCCCGGCGTGTTCGATGAGGACTCTGTCTACGCCGAGCTGGAGCAGGTGCTGGACGGCTTTGAGGAACAGGCGGGGGTAAAGCTGAACCGCGCCTTCTACCTGTCGACCGCGCCAGCGTTCTTTCCCGTGATCGTCGAGGAGCTGGGCAAGAGCGATCTGGACCACCACGAGGGCGCCGAGGTGCGGGTGATCATCGAGAAGCCATTCGGCACGACGCTCGAAGAGGCGCGCGAGCTGAACCGCGAGGTACTCGCGATCTTCGACGAGACCCAGGTCTTCCGCATCGACCACTACCTCGGCAAGGAGACCGTGCAGAACATGATGGCGTTCCGGTTCGCCAACGGCATGTTCGAGCCATTGTGGAATCGCAACTACATCGACTCCGTACAGATCACGGCCGCCGAGGATCTGGGCATCGGCACCCGCGCCGGCTACTACGACCACGCAGGCGCGCTGCGGGATTTGATCCAGAACCACATGCTGCAGCTGCTCTGCCATGTGGCGATGGAGCCGCCGGTGAGCTTCACCGCCGAAGAGGTACGCAACGAGAAGGTCAAGGTCCTCCAGGCGATTCCCGAGCCCACGGCGGTTGAGATCCCCGAGATGTCTGTGCACGCGCAGTACGCCGCCGGGCACGCGGGCGGCGAGGACGTGCCGGGCTATCTGGAAGAGGAGGGCGTCCCCGCGGACTCGAGGACCGAGACGTACGCGGCACTGCGATTGGAGGTCGACAACTGGCGCTGGGCCGGTGTCCCCTTCTACCTGCGCACCGGCAAGCGGCTGGCGCGGAAGACCACGGAGATCGCCGTCACGCTGAAGCCGGTCCCACACCTGGCCTTCAGCCAGGACGGCTCGCTGGGCGTGCAGCCCAACCAGCTCGTGCTCACGCTGCAGCCCAATGAGGGCGTTTCGCTCAGACTCGGGGCGAAGATCCCCGGTACGCGCATGATCATCCGCCCGGTGAACATGGAGTTCCAATACGGCACCGCTTTCCTGTCGCAGTCCCCGGAGGCGTACGAGCGGCTGATCACCGACGCGATGCGCGGCGACGCGACGTTGTTCACGCGCAACGACGAGGTCGAGGCGCAGTGGCGAATCTGCGACCCGATTGTCAAATATTGGGCGCCCACCCACCCACAGGCATCCGGGCCACTGGCGCAATATGAAGCCGGCTCGCAGGGTCCCAAGGAGGCTGAGCGCCTGCTGTTGGATGGTCACCACTGGCGCGCGATCTGATGCGCACGGTCCGATGAGCACCACCAGCGACGCGGTGTGGAGCGAAGAGGGCACGACGCCCGATGCGATCGAAGCGGCGCTGCGCGAACTGCTGATCGAGCGTCACGCGGAAAACGGCGCGTTCGTGCCGGCGCGGGTGCTGAACATGATCGCGTTCGTCGATCGCGAGTGGAGTGGGGAGATCGCCAACCGCCTGCGCGGCGTGGGGCGCTATCACGCCTCGCGCCTGATCGTCCTCTCCTACGAGCCACACCGCGAGCGCATGGACGCGCGCGTCACGATCGCCTCCGAAGGAGAGCCCGTGCCGGGCGAGCTGGCACTGCTGCGCGAGACGGTGATCGTGGAGATCGGCGATCGTCACCTCGACGATCTGTTCACGATCGCCGATCCGCTGGTCGTCACCGACCTGCCAACGCTGCTGTGGTCGCCACACGGCCACCACGAGATCGTCGATGGGCTGCTGCCCCTCGCCCAGGCGATCCTGGTGGACTCGGTCGACGAGCCCGTCGCGCACGAGGCGATCGAACGCGCCTGCGCACTGAGCCGCCAAGCCTATGTGGTGGACCTCGCCTGGCTGCGCTCCACCCCATGGCGGGAGCGGATGGCGGCGAGCTTCGACCCAGTGGCACTGCGCCCCGAGCTGCGCGCGATCGAGAGCCTCACGATCCGCCACCATCCCGCCTCGACGGTCGCCGCGATGCTGTTTGTGGGCTGGCTCGCCTCGCGCCTAGGCTGGGAGGCCGGGGCAGGCGTCGCCGGGCATGGTGGCCTGACGACCGATGGAGAAGCGCTCGTGGGCACGGCCCGCGACGCCGCCGGCAAGGATGTGAGGTTGCGTTTGCAGGTGGCCCCCGAGCTCGAGGCGCCCGGTCTGGAGGGTCTCACGCTCCAAACAACCTCCGGCCACCGGCTGCGCTTGGACCGCGGGCCCGGCGGATTGCACGCCCACGACCGCAACGCCGAGGGGAAGGAGCGCACATGGACGATCCCCGGCGCCTCGCGTGGCGAGACCGGCATCCTCGGGGAGGGCATCCGCCAAGCGCTGCTGCGCGACCCCACATACGTGCCCGCGCTGAATGCCGCCGCGGCAATGGCGCCATGACCCGCATCACCGTCGAGCTCCACCGCGCTCCGGCCCCGGGCATCGTGGGTCTCGGATGGGAGAGCACGCGCGGATGACCCGTCTGACCACGCTTCCCGATCCCGAGGCGGTGGCCGTGCGCGCCGCCGCGGAGATCGCGCGGCATCTGCGCGATGCACGCGAGCAGCGTGGCGTTGCCCAGCTTGCGCTCAGCGGCGGGACGACCCCGGCACGCACGTATGAGCTGCTGGGCGCCGAGCTCACCGACTCAGAAGGCGTCGAGGTGTGGTTCGCCGACGAGCGCTGCGTTCCGCCAGAGGACGGGCAGAGCAACTACCGGCTCGCCGCCGAGACCCTGCTGAGCCCAGCGGCGATCCCGCCCGAGCGCGTCCACCGCATGGAGGGGGAGCTGGGTCCAGGAGAGGGCGCACGGCGCTATGCCGAGCAGTTGCGCGGACTCGTCTCATCCGGCGACGAGGACCTGCCGGTACTCGACCTGATCGTGCTCGGCATCGGCCCGGACGGGCATGTGGCCTCGCTGTTTCCCGACGCCCCCACACTGGACGCCGGCGAGGGAGCGATCTGTCTGGCGGTCAGCGACTCTCCCAAGCCACCGCCGGAGCGGATCACGCTGAGCCTAGCCGTGCTGCGCGCCGCGCGGCGGTGCCTGCTGCTGGCGAGCGGCGTGGGCAAGGCTGAGGCGATCTCAGCGGCGCTTCACGAGCCCAGCCGCCATGTTCCGGCGAGCCTGCTCCGGCGCGAACGACTGACCGTGATCGCGGACGACGCGGCCTCCCCGGCACCCATCCGGAAGTAACAAGGACACAACGGTAAAGCTCGTACAGTAGGAGCGGCAAAAGCCATGGCCACTGACGCCCTGCAGACCATCCCGCGCTCGACCGAGGCCGAGCAGGCGCTCCTCGCGCTGGACGAGGCACGCGTGGGAACGCTCGCGCTCGTCGCCCACCTCAGCGACGAGGACCTCGAGCGCGTGCACTCGCCGATCATGAGCCCACTGGTCTGGGATCTCGGCCACATCGCCGCTTATGAGGACCTGTGGCTGGCGCATCGCCACGCGGAGATGCCCCTGTTGCGAGCGGAGCTCGCGGAGCTGTACGACGCGTTTGAGACACCGCGCGCGATACGGGGAGAAATCGAGACACTCCGGCCAGCGGACGCGCGCGCCTACCTGCGAGACGTCCGTGCGCGCACGACCGAGGCGATCGCCCACCACGGCGTCGGCGATGGGGTCATCTGCGAGATGGTCCTGCGCCACGAGCTACAGCACACAGAGACGATGCGCCAGACCCTTCAGATCGCCGGCCTGCTCCCCCCTGGCGAGCCAGCTCTCAACCCGCTTGACGGAGACGGTGAGTGGGTCGAGATCCCGGGCGGCGCCTTCGCGATGGGCGCCGGTCCCGAGGGCTTCGCCTATGACAACGAGCGCCCCCGTCACCCGGTGGAGGTCGCCCCCTTCACGATCGCGCATCACCCGGTGAGCAACGTGAGCTGGATGCGCTTCTCAGAAGGCGGCGGCTATGAACGGCGCGAGTGGTGGTCGGACGAGGGCTGGGCGTGGAGGCAGGAGCACGACATCACGCACCATCCCGCCGTGGCAGCCGGACATCCGGACGCACCCGTCTGTCATGTGAGCTGGTTCGAGGCCAGCGCCTTCGCCCGAGCCCACGGCGCCCGCCTGCCGAGCGAGGCGGAGTGGGAGAAGGCCGCAAAGCGCGAAGCGCTCGACGCCGTCGGTCAGGTGTGGGAGTGGACGCACACCCGCTTCCACGGCTATCCCGGCTTCGTCGCCTATCCATATCGCGAGTATTCGGAAGTATTCTTCGGAGAGAACTACTGTGTGTTGCGTGGCAGCTCGTGGGCAACGAACTCTCGCGTCGCCAGCCATACCTTTCGCAACTGGGATCTTCCCCAGCGCCGGCAGATCTTTTCCGGGGTTCGCCTCGTAAGGGACATTTGATGGAGCCCATCGCACATCCCGACGAGGCGATCCAGATCGATTCCCACCTGGACGGCGTGCAGGAACGCTCACTCGCCGAGGACGTGCTCGACGGCCTCACGCGTCCCTTCAAGGAGCTGCCGCCGAAGCACTTCTATGACGCGCGCGGGGCAGAGCTGTTCGACCAGATCTGTGAGCTGCCGGAGTACTACCCCACGCGCGCGGAGCGCGCGATCCTCGAGGAGACATCGACCGAGCTGGCTGAGCTGACAAACGCCGCCGAGCTCGTCGAGCTCGGCTCGGGCACGGCCGCCAAGACGCGCGTGCTCCTGGACGCACTGCACGCAGCCGGCACGCTCGCGCGTTACATCCCGATGGACGTCACCGAGAGCATGGTGCGCTCCTCAGCCGAGACGCTCACAGACGAGTACCCAGGGCTGCACGTGCACGGCGTGATCGGCGACTTCGAGCGTCATCTCGACCACGTGCCGCCCGCCGTCGGGCCGCGGATCGTGGCGTTTCTCGGCGGCACGATCGGCAACTTCCCGCCCGGCAGCCGCCGGCGCGTGCTGCGTGAGATCGCCCGCCTGCTCGGCCCGGAGGATCACCTGCTGATGGGCACGGACCTGGTCAAGGACCCGCTGGTGCTGGAGGCCGCCTACGACGACACACAGGGCGTCACAGCTGAGTTCAACCGCAACGTACTGCAGGTGCTCAACCGCGAGCTGGAAGCCAACTTCGACCCCGAGGATTTCGACCACGTAGCCCTGTTCGATCGTGAGCACGAGTGGATCGAGATGCGGCTGCGCGCCCGCCGCGAGCACACCACGCTCGTGCGCGCTCTGGATCTGCCCGTGCATTTTGACGCCGGCGAGGAGCTGCGCACAGAGATCAGCGCGAAGTTCACGCCCGAGCGGCTGGAGGGCGACCTGTCGGCCGCGGGCCTCGAGATCGTGCGCTGGTTCACCGACCCGGACGAGCTGTTCGCGCTGACGCTCTCGCGCCTGACGGCCGTGTGACAGCGCGAATGCGGCGTCCTACCGGTCGATCGCAGATCGAGGGATCTCCGATCGGCCAGCACGCGTGACCGAACGTCTGAGACGTCCAGCACAGCACACGGGTGGGCGGGTTTCGATCTGGCCCCGCTCGTCGGGCGACCGTCAGGTTCAGCACAGTCCAGATAGGCTCCCGATCCTATGAAGATCGAGGGATCCTCAGCAATCGTCGTCGGCGGTGCCTCTGGGCTCGGTGAGGCCACAGTCCGCGGGTTGCACGCCCAGGGAGCGGTCGTAACCGTCGCGGACGTCAACGCCGAGAAGGGCGCCGCGCTGGCTGCAGAGCTCGGGGTGGAGTTCCTCACCTGCGACGTGCGCGAGGAGGACCAGGTCGAGGCGGCCGTGCGACAGGCCGCGGCTGTCGACGGAGGGTTGCGCATCGCCATCTGCTGTGCCGGCACCGGTTGGGCACAGAAGGTCTCGGGCTCCAAGGGCCCCCACCCACTGATGCCGTTCGAGATCATCATCTCGATCAATCTGATCGGCACGTTCAACGTGCTGCGCTTCGCCGCCACCGCGATGATCGCCAACGAGCCTCTAGATGACGGCGAGCGCGGGGTGTGCGTGAACACCGCTTCGATCGCCGCCTACGACGGGCAGGTCGGCCAGATCGCCTACTCCGCATCGAAGGGTGGCGTCGTCGGCATGACGCTCCCCGCCGCGCGCGACCTCGCGCAGTACGGGATCCGCGTCAACACGATCGCCCCCGGCTTGTTCGACACCCCGCTGCTCGCCGCCCTGCCGGAGGAGGCTCGCCAGAAACTCGGCGCCGGTGTCCCCTACCCCGCGCGTCTCGGCCGGCCCGCGGAGTACGCGCAGCTCGCCTGCCACATAGTCGAGAACCGCATGCTCAATGGCGAGACGATCCGGCTCGACGGCGCGCTGCGGATGCCACCGCGCTAAAGCATGGGGGGAGCAGGCTCCCCCCATGGACCCCCACAAAGAGACCTGGGGCCCACTGGCGACCTCAGCCACCGCCGGCCGCAGACAATGAGCTTCACCGACTGGTCCGCGCGATAGAATCAAGGTCATGGGTACTCGTCCTCGCAATACTCTGCTTGAGCCCGGCCACGAGGCTGAGTGGGCCGTGCTCAATGAGGAAAAGCGTCGAGCGCTGACACCACCACCCGATACACCGATCGGCGAGCTACTCAGGCGTGGACAGCATCTTTCAGCCCAGGCGGCTGGGCTGCTGCGAGCCGTCGAACGGGCCAATGGCCGCTCTCGATCCTGAGCTCGACGTCGCCGCCACCGCCTTGCTCGCCGAGCACGCTCGCTTCGTTGTAGTCGGCGGGTTTTCGGTCATCGCCAACCGCTTCATCCGAGCGACCGAGGACATCGACTTTCTAGTTCCAGATGACATCGACAATGATCGCTGTGTGCTTGCCGCGCTCGTCAAGCTCGATGGTGTGCGATTTCGCGACGACGCGCCGCTTCGTGACGAGCATCTGATCGGCCAGACGCATCTACGTACCAAGACGCGCGCCGGGGTGGTCGACATCCTCCGCGGTGGACTGCCTCCGCTCGACTACAAAACCGTCGAGGAACGCGCGCTGCGCGCCGAGTACGACGGGGTCGAGTTCCTCATTGCCGGCCTGCGTAGCATCGTCGGCTTCAAGCGGCTTGCCGACCGACCCCGAGATCGAAACGACCTGATCGGCTTGGAAGACATTTACGGCGAGCTGCCGCTCGAGCCGATCCCCGGGCTGGATACATAGGCCGCACGGGCCGCGCGTCACACACGGCTCGCGCTCAACCACCCATGAGGCGAGGCGGAGCCATGCGAGTGACTCCGCCACGAACTTCACTTCAATACCTACCGCCGTGAGGCGGCCAATCAGGCCGTCAGCCCAGCCGTTCGACCAGCATCGCCAAGCACAAAGCATGGGGGGAGCAGGCTCCCCCCATGGACCCCCCACAAAGACATCAGCCCAGCCGTTCGACCAGCATCGCCAAGCACAAAGCATGGGGGGAGCAGGCTCCCCCCATGGACCCCCCACAAAGACATCAGCCCAGCCGTTCGACCAGCATCGCCATGCCCATGCCGCCGGCGACGCACATCGACTCGATCCCATAGGTCCCATCGAGCGTCTGCAGGTCGTTGATCAGCGTCGTCATGATCCGCGCGCCGGTCATCCCGAACGGGTGTCCGAGCGCGATCGCGCCACCGAATGGGTTGAGCTTCTCCCGGTCGAGTGCGAGCTCCTCGATGCACGGCACGATCTGCGCGGCGAACGCCTCGTTGATCTCGACCACGTCGATGTCGCTCATCGACATGCCCGTGTTCTTCAGCAGTTGCTTGATCGCCGGAATCGGGCCGAGACCCATGACCTCCGGGCGGATGGCCGCCACGGTCGAGGCGATGATCCGCACTTTCGGGGTCAACCCGAGCTCCGCGGACTTCTCCTCGCTCATCACCAGCAATGCCGCCGCGCCGTCGTTGAGCGGGCAGGAGTTGCCCGCCGTCACCGAGCCGCCCTCCTTGAACACGGGCTTCAGCGCCGCGAGCCCCTCCATCGTCGTCCCCGGCCGCGGACCGTCGTCCTTCTTCACGACCGTCTCAGGCACGTCGATCTCGTTGCCCTCCTTGTCGGTCTCTTTGTGCGCCGGCACGGTCACCGGGACGATCTCCTCGTCGAAGTGCCCCGACTCGACCGCCGCGACCGCGCGGGTCTGCGAGACGAGCGCCCATTCGTCCTGTGCCTCGCGGCTGACTTTGCGTTCGTCTGCGACGTTCTCGGCGGTCATGCCCATCGGGATGTAGACGTTGTAGGCGGATCCCTCGGAGCCGTCGACAGCGTGGTTGAACTCGAACTGGCTGCCCCGTCCGACCCGGCTCACGGCCTCGACGCCGGCGGCGATGTACGTGTCGCCCTCGCCGGCCTTGATCGCGTGGAAGGCCATCCGCGTGGTCTGCAACGAGGACGCACAGAAGCGGTTGACCGTGCAGCCCGGCACGTGGTAGTCGATGCCCGCCAGCAGCAGGGCGATGCGGCCGATGTTGTAGCCGGACTCCCCCTCGCCGTAGCCGCAGCCCATCATCACGTCGCCGATCGAGGTCTGCTCGAGCTGAGGGTTGCGCTCGATCAGGGTCCGCAGCGGGATCGCCGCAAGGTCGTCGGCGCGGACGGACTTCAGCGACCCCTTCACCGCGCGTCCTATAGGCGTTCTGATGGCGTCGACGATCACTGCTTCAGGCATGTAAGGCTCTTCTCCTTAGTTGGTTGCCGGGAGGGCGGGCGCGAATCCTAGGGTAGAACGCACGAGTTGGCGTTCGTGGATCAAAGGTCGAGACGGCTGACGCCCAGCTCGTCGAAGCCCACATGGTGCGCGAGCTCGTGGCGCACCGTGCGCGTGACCTGGTCGCGCAGCAGGTCCGGATCGTGGCCGAAGTCGCGGCGCAGGGTATCCCTGAAGATAACGATGCGATCGTGCGTGTTGTCTTTCGTCGCGCCATCGCCCTGGTACAGGCCGTAGGCGCCGCGGCGGCGCCCGCCATCAGAGATGACGACCGCCACATTCCTCAGCGCATTGCTCAGCAGATCAGGCAGATCATCGAGCGCATCGCGCACGAGCTCTTCGAAATCGCTGTCGTTCAGCGGGTCGAGCTCCATGAACTCGCTTTCTTCAGGGTCCGCCGCCAGCCCTTCGCGCGCGAGCTCCTCGGAGTGGCGGACGATCTCTTCGAACTCCATCTCTGATTGAGGATCGCGCCAGTCCGCCATGCGCACGGCCACGAACGCCACCCCACCCATCAGCACCGCCGCCACGATCACACCCAGCACGACATCCTCCAGCGCGCGGACCGCACCGATCGAGCTGAAGCCCTGCCCCACGACGATCACGACCAACCCCAGCGACAGGGCGATCAGCGCCGCCAGACCGATACGCCGCAGCTGGCCGGAGGCGCTAGCTCGAGAGGACGACCGGCGCATCCGCTGCGGCCCTACTTGAGCGTACGGGCAATCACGAGCCGCTGGATCTCGTTCGTGCCCTCGTAGATCTGGGTGATCTTCGCGTCTCTCATCATGCGCTCCACCGGATACTCCTTGACATAACCGTAGCCGCCCAGCACCTGGACCGCCTCAACCGTCACGGCCATCGCCGTATCCGAACAGAACACCTTCGCCATCGACGAGTACTTCGCGCGCTGCGGATGACCCTGATCGGCCATCGCGCACGCCTTGTACAGCAGCTCGCGGGCCGCGGCCGTTTGCGTTTCCATGTCTGCCAGCTTGAACTGAATCCCCTGGAACTCGTTGATCGCCTGGCCGAATTGCCTGCGCTCGCGGGCGTACCCCACCGCGTAGTCGGTCGCGCCCTGGGCGATCCCGACCGCCTGCGCGGCCGCGCCCAGGCGGGTGCGCTCGAGCGTGCCCAGCGCCACCGACAGGCCCCTGCCGACCTCACCGATCACATTCTCGTTTGGCACCCGCACATCCTCGAAGATCGGCTGGCCCGTCGGCGAGGCGCGGATCCCGAGCTTGTGCTCGAGCTTGCCGACGCTGAACCCCGGGCGATCGGCCTCGACCACGAACGCCGTCAGCCTGCGGGTCTCGCGGTCGGTGACCGCGAAGCAGATGTAGAAGTCGGCGACACCGAGGTTCGAGATCCAGTTCTTCGTGCCGTTGATCACCCATTCGTTGCCGTCGAGCACGGCGGTCGTCTTCATTCCGGCGGGGTCCGACCCAGCCTCGGGCTCTGAGAGGGCAAACGCGGGCGACCACTCGCCCGTCGCACACTTCGGCAGGAAGCGCTCCTTCAGCTCATCGGTCCCGAACAACTGGATCGGCAGTGTGCCCAGCTCCTGAATCATCAAGATCAGCGCACACGCGGCGTCGACCTTGGCGATCTCCTCAACCGCCATGTTCAACATCAGCGTGCCCGTGCCCGTCCCCCCGTACTCTGTGGGGAACGGCAGCCCGAGGATGTCCTGCTCGGCGAGCACTTTCCGCACATCCCACGGGTACTCGGCCCGCTCGTCGATCTCCGCCGAACGCGGCGCGATCTTCTCGCGCGCGATCTGTCCGATCGTCGCACAGAAGTCGAGGTTCTCCTGGGGGATCGTGTAAATGTCGGTCGCCGTCTGCTCCATAGAGCTTGATCTTATTGATGAACGTCGCCCACGGGCTGTACAGCCCTATCCCGCCGGGCCAAGTGGGCATGCCGAGGTTTGAGGTATCGCGCTGCGGGTAAACGCCTCGTATGACATTCGGTACTTCGATCTTCCTGATCGCCATCGGCGCGGTGCTGCGCTACGCGGTGACTGCAACCGTGTCGGGCATCGAAATCACGACCGTCGGGCTGATCCTGATGATCGCCGGAATAGCCGGGCTGGTGCTCTCGCTCTTCTACATGCTCGCCTGGGGCCCTCGCCGAGGTCGTCGCGTGGTACGCGACCGGGTGGTCGAGCGCGAACCCTACGAAGAGCCGCCTGCCGGGTACTGAGCTTCGCCGCTACGCTCATGCCTCATGAGCGGCGCCCTCGACACCTCCCAGATCGAGATCGACCCCCAGCAGCTAGCTGAGTGGATGGTTCGAGACCCTGACTTGCAGGTGGTGGACGTACGCGAGCCCTACGAGCGCGAGGCCGGCCGTATCGCCGACTCGCGCCACATCCAGCTGGTCGAGCTAACCGCCCAGGCCGCGACCGTCGAGCGCGAGCGGCCGGTTGTGTTCTACTGCCGCATAGGTTCGCGCTCGGACATGGCCGCACAGGCGTTCAGAGCCTCGGGCTACGAGGCATACTCGATGCGCGGCGGCCTGACCCGTTGGGCGCAGGAAGGGCGGCCCCTGGAGCCACAAGATGGATACGTTGCCGAGCACTGACAGGACGACCTGAGAGGAGCACAACAATGGAGGCATCAGCAGCATCATCGGAGTACCCGAATGTGACCGTCGGCGAGGGCTATGCCGTCGGCGATCTGGATGGGCTGGGCGACGGCCCGGGCTTTCGCAAGGTCCGCAAGGGCCTTGACGTGACCGCGTTCGGCGTCAACGCGATCGTGATGCCACCCGGCATCGAGAGCGGCTTTCACTATCACGACGAGCAGGAGGAGCTGTACTTCGTCCACAGCGGCACGATCGAGATGGAGTTCGGCGACGGGTCGGTCCACCGCCTCGGAGAGGGGGGTCTTGCGCGTGTGGACGCGGCCACCGCGCGCAAGGTCCGCAACCCGGGCGACGTGGATGCCGTCTACCTGATCGCCGGCGGCAAGGACGGCTACATCGGCCGCGACGGGCGTGTGCCCGAGGGCGACGAGATGATGCGGGTCAAAGCGATTCACGACCTCTCCTCAGAGCAGTCGCAATGAGCTGCCGCGGCGCCCTCGGTGGACGAGACGACTGAGAACCAATCGGCCGGCGAACGGCGCCGGCAGTGAGCGAGGCTGACGACCGCTCGGAGACCGACCAGCAGCGGCTGTTGCGCGTCAACCGCGAACTGGCCATTCCCCTGACCGAGATCACCCTGCGCACGAGCCGCTCCTCGGGTCCGGGGGGACAGCACGCCAACGTCACCGCATCGCGCGTGGAAGCCCTCTTCGACGTGCTCTCCTCGCCTTCCCTGAGCGAGGCGCAGCGGGAGCGGGTGATCGCGCGTGCGGGGCCGCGAATCGTGGCGATAGCGCAGGACGAGCGTTCGCAAACGCGCAACCGGGAGCTCGCCCTGAGCCGACTCGCAGCGCGGCTCGGAGAAGCGCTCGTGGTCCCCCGCAAACGGCGCGCCACCCGCCCCACAGCCGCCTCGCGCGAGCGGCGCCTTGCCGCCAAGCGCCGCGGGACCGAACGCAAGCGCGAGCGTCGCCCTCCATCTGACGACTAGTGTCGTGAGTCCCGCAAAGCGCGAGCGCCGTGAAGCCGCTGATGACTGAGGATCAGTTCAGTAGCTCCTTCACATACCGCTGGTGCAGCCGGCCGAGGGGCGTCTTCTCGGGGTGGAAGCCAATCGCGCTCCACACCAGACCAGAGGCGGGCGCCCATGCCACGATCAGATACACACCCAGCACGAGCACGGTCGTTCGGAGCCTCCGCGAGCTCGACAGCGCCGCGAGCGGCAGCACCCACAGCACGTACCACGGCAGCACCCAGCTGAGCGTGACCAGCAGGGCGACGCTCGCCCAACCCGATGCCGTCAACAAGCGATCGCTCGCACCTCCATACTCGGCTCCGTCCACCGCTTTCGCTGTGGGCTCGCGCCGGCGCCACACCAGCCAGCAGGAGCCGAGTACCGAGGCAGCGAGGGCCACGGTCATGAGCTCATGCAGCCGTTCGTTCTCGCCGCCCGAGCCGAACACCAGGCCGATCAGGTTCGGCACACTCTCACTCGTAACGAGCCGGCTCTGGGTGCTGAGGTCGGGTATGTGCAGCCCGAACGCCAAAAGGCTCGCCGCGCCGAGCACGAGGCCGGCGCCGGCCATGCCGAGCAACAGCCGGCTCAGCGCTCGCGGGGTCCTCAACAGGCTGACCAAGACGGCCGGCAGCAGCACCGCCGCGGAGGCCTTGATCGCCGTCGCCGTCACGAACGCGATGCCCGCCCAAACCTCCGGGACCAGCAGCTCCTGGCGCCACCGTGGTAGCGCCAGCCCAGCTGTGGCGGTTTCCTGCTCGCGTGCCCGCGCCAGCAGCAGCAGGTAGAAGCCGAACATAATGAAGAAAACCATCAGGAAGTCGTTGTGATCTCCTCCCAGACCCCACACGAGCACGATCGGGTTCAGCCCCACCAACACGATCGCTCCCACCGGGTCACGGCCCAGCAGCCGCGCGCACTTCCACACCAGCATGATCGTCGCGAGGCTCGCGATCGCGAGTATCCCCTTGAGCGCCCAGAACGAGGCGGCCACGCCGAGCGGGACCACGGCGAAGGTCAACAGCGTGAACAGCGGCCCATACGGACTGAGCAGCTGGTGCCAGTTGCTCAGCGCGTAGCTCGGGTCGTTGCTGGGCTCAAAGATGGGAGTCGTCGTGTAGGGATTGAGATGGTGCACGACCTCCATGCGGCCGTAGTTGATGTAGTTGAACACGTCCGTCAGCGCCAGCGGTGGAGCGAGAAAGATAATCGCGTGAACCATCACGATGGCGCCGATCGCCCAGCGGGCCCGCAGGCGCGGGACGTGGGCGAGCGCCACCACGTAGCAGCCATACATGACCACCAGCGCACCGGTGAACAGCCACCGGAGCGTCGTGCCGCTGCGCGTGAATCCCGGCCAGATTCCGCCCAGCGGGCCGGCCATCCAGTGCGGGAAGAAGTTCGTATGCGTCGTCGGGGAAAGGCCGCTCGGCCGATCGGCCACCATCACCACGACGAGCACGGCGCACACCACGATGGTCGCGAGCGCCAGCATCGCGAGCGCCGCCTCGCGACCGCCTGTTCGCGCGCTCGAGCTCGAGGCGTGCTCCCGTTGCTTAAATACGAGAGCCCGCTTCAGCGCGGGCTCTCGGGCAGTCGAATAGTGCATCGTCCGCGAGGTCTTTAGACCTCGCGAGAATCAGCTAGATCGACTGGACGTTAACGGCCTTGGGGCCCTTGTCGCCCTGCTCGGGGTCGTAAGACACCTTCGAGCCCTCCTGCAACGAACGGTAACCCTCACCGTTGATGCCGGTGTGATGGACGAACAGGTCCTTGTCACCGTCATCAGGGGTGATGAAACCAAACCCCTTGTCGTCGCTGAACCACTTTACTGTGCCAGTAGGCATGTGGGTACTCCTCCACGGTATGTGCGTGCTGCTACGCGGAGGATGCTTCTTGAAGCTTCGACCTGCGAGCGCTTGCACTACTTTTTCGCCGATCTTTGTGCCGGCCAGACAGCACGACGGTAGCAGGTCCCCCCGTGAATATGTTGGCAAGTTGATATATGAGCCCCATCCCCCAAAAGCCCCTCACCTTGAGACGGCTGCTCCCCCCCGGCGATCCCGCGACCGTCGAGGAGATCGTCGAGGGTCTGGGATTAGCTGCCTGCGACCCCGGCGGACAGCCTCCCGGCAGGCGGGCATCGCACCCCGACGAGCGGGCATCACACCCCGACGGGCGGGCATCACACCCCGGCGGGCGGGCATCACACCCCGGCGGGCGGGCATCACACGGGGACGCACCGGTGGCCCCCGCCCCTCCACGCCCCTACGTGCTGCTCAACATGGTGAGCACCGCCGACGGCCGCGCAACCATCGACGGGCGCTCAGGGCCGATCGGCAATCGTGCCGACCGCGAGCTGTTCCACGGGCTGCGCACCGCCGTCGACGCCGTGATGGCCGGGGCGGGCACGATACGCACGGAGCGCTACGGCCCGATCGTCGCTGAGGAGTCGCGCAGGCGCGCGCGCCTCGAGCGTGGCCTCGCCGCAGAACCGCTCGCCTGCATCGTCTCCGGGCGCCTCTCATTACCGGTCGACATCCCGCTGCTGGCCGACCCTCAAGCGCGAGTAGCGATCCTCACCCCCTCCGCGGCGAGCCTCCCCGGCGTGGCCGCGCAGGTCGACTACGTGCGCACCGGCAACGATGGGCGCCTGGACCTGCCGGCGGCCTTCACCGTCCTCTCCGAGCACTTCGGGATCCGCACGCTGCTATGCGAGGGCGGCCCGCACCTGAACTCTGAACTGCTGTCGGCAGGCCTCATCGACGAGCTGTTCCTAACCCTCGCCCCCAAGCTCTCAGGCGGCGAAACACCGCTTCAGATCCTAGCCGGAGCGGCCCTCGAGCCCCCGGTCGAGATGGATCTGCTCTCGGTATTCGAGAGCGAATCGGACCTTTTCTTGCGCTATCGCGTCGTCTGCTCCTCCGCCTCCGCGCGCGCACCCGCGCCCGCGCGCGTCTGACTGGACACGACGCTGAGCAGCTCGCTGGCCAGGTGACGGCCCTCAGTCGCCACACGTGGGGTGGCGAGGATGCGCACCACCACCTCCTCTCCATCGAGCTCCTCCAGGGTGATGCGCGGCGCGTCACGCAACGGCGTCTTCAGCGACCTCTCCAAGATCTCCTGCAGGTCGCTGGGCGTCATCCCGGCTCGCAAACGGGCGCGCAGGTTGACCGCCTCGGGCTCCCTGATCGGCAGCACCGCCACATTCAGCACGACGCTGTTGGGCACCATGATCGAGTCATCGCCGGTGGCGAACGTCGTGTACAACAGCCCCAGCGAACTGACCGTCCCCTCAATCTGCCCGGCGAGCGGACCGCCTTGGAGCCGCACGCGATCACCCACGCGAAACGGGCGAGCGCTCAGCAGCACGGTTCCCGCGATCACATTGCCGAGCGTCTGCTGCGCCGCCAGACCCAGGATCACCGCGGTGAACGCGCCTCCCACGAGCAGCGTGCGCGCTTCGATGCCCGCCACACGCAGCGCCACCAAAAACGCTAGCGCGATCGTCGTCAGGCGGATCAAAAACCCCACCGTCCCCGCCGTGGCCGGGTCCAGGCGCCGGAACAGCGGGGGACCCAGCCCGCGGCCGACATCGCGTGCGATCGCCCAGCCCAGGATCATCAGCGCGAGGACCGTCGCCACGCGAATCGGTGTTTCCAACCCCGGTTCCAACGACGTCGCCGCCCGGCCATGCGGTCCGGGCGTCCCCAGCAGGCTGAAGCGGTTGTCGTATAGGACCACCACCCCCACAAACAGCGCCACGAGCACGCATGCCTCCACCCGCGCGCGCTTGACCACGCGGGGGCTGATCTGGCGCAGCAGGCCGACCTCCCGCCAAGCCTCGCTGCGGGTCTCGAACATCTTCGGCGGGATTCTCGGTGCCGGCATGGCTGTCAATGATGGTGCACCGCGCGCCTCGAGCCGGGATGAACCGCCCACGACGCGGATGCGTACCCGCCTTTGCCGGGCGACTCGGGCCTGCGCGTAGATGGCCGCCGCCAGACGGACCGACGGACGGACGGACGCACGGACGGCTCAGGTCTGCGTGTAGATGACCATCGCCCCCCCGAACACGAGGCAGTAGACCGCGAACGGAGTCAATGTCTTCGTCTTGAAGTACCCGACCAAGAAGCGGACTGTGAACACCGCCGTTACCGCCGCCGCCGCGCATGCGACGAGCGCCTGGCCGCGGACACCATCGCCGAGGTGGCCGAGCAGGTCCGGGAGCTTCACGACGCCCGCGGCGAGGATGATCGGCGTGGCCAGCAGGAAAGCGAACCGCGCCGAGTCTGAGTGGTCCAGCCCGCGCGCCAGTCCGGTGCCCATCGTCACGCCGTCGCGGCTGATGCCCGCAACCAGCGCTGTCGACTGGGCCACGCCGACGACCAACGCCTCGCGGTACTCGAACGTCTCCAGCTCGCGCGCTCCATCCGGCTTTGCCCCCTCACGGATAGCCAGTTCGCGCACCTCGGCGCGACGGCGAAAGCGCTCGGCCGCCATCAGCAGACAACCATTCACCATCAGGAAGATCGCAGCCACTTCGGGCTTAGCGGTGAGCGTGCGCAGCTGGTGCTCCAGCGCCAGGCCGATGATCCCGGCGGGAATGCTCGCGACGATGATCAGCCAGGCCAAACGCTCATTGCCCGTCTCGACCCGGCGCGTGGAGAGGGTGTGGAAGAAGGCGCCGATGATTTCCACCCAGTCGCGCCGATAGTAGAACAGCAGCCCCAGCGCGCTGCCGACGTGCAACATCACGACAAACGCCAGCCAGAAGGACTCCGACCGCGACTGCGCCTCAACCAGTTCGTTCCAGCCGAACAGCGTCGGGAACAGCACCGTGTGCCCGAGGCTCGAGATCGGGAACAGCTCGCTCACGCCCTGCAGCACGCCCAGCACAATCGCCTGGAAGTAGCTGACGGCCGAGGCCAAGGGAGTCACTATGAGCATCGACATGACCGCGACAGCTTACGGACAGCGGCCGTTATGGGCGCAGAGGATGAGCGCATTCTCATCCTCTGCGGTGTGCAAGCGCTCTACGCGTCGCATGCTGACCCGCGACCATTACCAGATCACCGCCACCCCATATGCCGCGAGCATCGGATCGCGGGTGACGATCGGGACCCGCTCGCTGAGTGCCTGTGCGACAAGCAGACGATCGAACGGATCGCGGTGGGGCTTACCCGCCAGCTGAGGAAATGGGAGCTCCTGAAGTCGTGTCGCATGCACCCAGCTGATCGCGAGCACACCGAAGCCGTCAGCGCTCGCCTGCTCTGGCCAATCCTCGTCGATCTCCAGCTTGCCCAAGGAGCGCTTGATCGCAATCTCCACGAGCGTGCCTGCGCCGAGAAGAGGGTTCTCAGCCGCCTCGATCGTCTCGCGGGCGGTCGTCGACAGGCGCCGGTCCCCGCCCAGCCACCACAGCAGCGCGTGCGCGTCAACCAGCAGCCGCATCAGTCAACGATGCCGAGCGCCTGCGCTACATCCTCGGGCCACTCATCGAAGTCCTCAGGTACACGGACGCGGCCACGCATTCGCCCTGGCTTGCGCTTCGCGCCGCCCTCCTCAGCCGCGATGGCGACTAGGCGGACGACCGGCCGACGCCCTCGGCGCAGCACGATCTCCTCGCCCTCCTCGGCCATGTGAACGAGCTTCGACAACTGGGTCTTGGCTTCGCCAATGCCGTAGGTGGTGGACATGCGACGAACATAGCAAGCTTGGCCAACTTGGTCAAGCTTCACGGACCCTTCACACGATCGTTCCCAGCTGGTCACAAAAACTGCCGCTTTGCAGCGGAATCTCTCTGTTATGGATGACAAGACCATGACATCAGGGAAGATGGAGACGTCGACCACACGGGTTGACATGCACTGCCACTCGACGGCGTCGCAGGAATCGAAGCTCGGTGTGCAGCGAGCCGTTGGCTTGCCGGAGTGCGCCACGCCGCCAGAGGAGGTCTACGCCCTTGCCAAGCGGCGCGGCATGGACTTCGTGACGATCACAGACCACGACACGATCGCGGGCGTCCTTCAAATCTCAGACCGCCCCGACGTGTTCGTCTCGGAGGAGCTCACAGCACACTTCCGTGGCGAGCCCCAGGCGGTGCACGTCCTCTGCTATGGGATCTCCCCCGAGGATCACGAGTGGCTGCAAGCCCACCGCCAGGACGTTGAGATCTGCGCCGCGTATCTGTACGAGCGCGAGATCGTCTGTGCGCTCGCGCACCCCTACTACACGGTCGGCGCCCCCTTGCTGGCCCGCCACCGCCGGCGCTTGGCCGAGCTCTTTCCCATCTGGGAGATCCGCAACGGCGCCCGCGCCCGCGAGCTCAACCAGCCCGCCGCCACCTACGTCGCCACGCGCGACAGCATCGGGATCGGCGGCTCAGACGACCACGCGGGCGTCGACATCGGGCGCACCTACACCGAAGCGCCCCACGCCGCCACGCCCGAGGAGTTTCTCGACCACATGCGCTCTGGCCATGTCACCGCGCGTGGCAAGCAGGGCAGCGCCGCCAAGTGGGCGCATGCAGCGATCGCACTGGCCGCGCGCGCGCTCGGCAGCGGCGGCGAGGCCGAAGGGCAGGACGCACGGCCCGACCCGCAGCGCGTGATGACGATGATGCAACGCCTATTGCGCGAGGGCGACGCGCGCCACGGAGCGCTCAGCAGTGACCTCGCCCCCGAGGATGCCCGCTGCCTGCTGCGTGCGTGGTTGGCCGCGGTGGAGCTCGACTACCTCGACGTCGACGGCCTGATCGCCTACATGCAGGACGATTCGTTCAGCCATTCCGACCTCTACCGGCGCGCCTGCCGCCTGCACGAGCGCAAGCTGCGCGTCGCCGTCGAGCAGGCGGTGCGAGCGGCGAACGGCGAAGTGGAGGTCATGCAAGCGGCGGCCGGGCTGTTCGACAGCTGCATAGCCGCCATCCCCTACGCCCCCGCCACGGCGTTCCTCGCGAACGAGAAGGCCAAGCTCGACAGGCGCCGCGAGGATGGCGAGACGCCGCGGGTGGCGATCCTGGCTGACGGGATCGGCTCGACCCACGGGGTCACACGCGCGATCGAGGAGATCCGCCAGCGCGGGGTGCCGGACTTCGAGATCGAGGTGGTCGGGACCGACCCGGACGTTGACCGGCGCCTATCCGCCGTGGCCGAGTTCGACGTGCCCTACTACCCGGGCCTACAGATCGGGGTCCCGAGCCTGTCGGCCGCGGTGCAGACGCTTGCGGAAGGGACGTTCGACGTGATTCACGTCTGCTCGCCGGGCCCTGTCGGCGTGGCGGGCGCGCTCGTCAGCCGCGGGCTGGGGGTGCCGCTGGTGGGCAGCTACCACACCGAGCTCACGGCCTACGCCGGGCTGCGTTCGGGCGAGCGGAACGTGACCGACGCGATGGCGCTCGGCGTGAGCGCCTTCTACGGGGCGTGCGATCTGGTGCTCTCGCCCAGCCCGGCCTCTGACGAGGCGCTAGCCGAGATCGGGGTGGCCGCGGAGAAGGTGGTGCGCTGGGACCGAGGCGTGGACACCGCCCGCTTCGATCCGGCGCTGCGGGGAGGAATGACCATGCCCGAGGCGATCAACGTCCTCTACTCCGGGCGCATCACGCACGAGAAGGGCGCAGACCTACTCGCCGACACGTTCCTCGAGGCTCACGCGCGCAACCCCCGGCTACACCTGGTGCTCGCGGGCGGCGGCCCCGAGCAGGAGCGCCTGGCAGAGCGGATCGGCGGCAACGCCACCTTCCTAGGCTGGCTCGAGGGCGACGATCTGGCGCGGGCCTACGCGAGCGCCGACATCTTCCTGTTCCCCAGCCGCACCGACACATTCGGGCAGGTGATCCTGGAGGCGCAGGCCAGCGGCCTACCGGTGGTGGCCGTCGCCGCGGGAGGCCCGCTGTCGCTGATCGAAGACCGCGTGAGCGGTCTGCTGTGCGAGCCCTCAGCCGGCGCGCTGGCGGAGGCTGTGCTGGAGCTGGCAGACACGCCGTTGCTAGGAGAGCGCCTCGCCCGAGCCGGCCTCGCCGCGGTCAGGGCACGCACGTGGGAGCGGGCGCTCGAGCGTCTCGCCGGGGGCTACCAGCAGGTGCTCAGAGCTCCAGCGTCGTCAAAGGACATTGCACATGCGGCCTGATTGCATCCCCAGCTCAGTCGTCGAGACGAGCGCGCTCGCCGATGCCTCGACGCCCCCATCGGCGCTCAGAGCGATAGCGGCGGACTCCCCGTCGTCCGGCGCCGGTAGACGTCGTCGCGGTCATCACGCGCGGCGGCGGATCGCCGTTGCCCTGCACGACATCGAGCCGGCCACATTCGAGCGCTGCGCGCTGATCCGCGACTGGCTCAACGATCACGGCGTCGACAGGGTCACCCTGCTCGTGATCCCCGCGCGCGATCTGCACCCACTGGGCGAGCGCTCGCCGGAGATGGCCAGCTGGCTGGCCGAATGCCGCCGAGCGGGCGACTCGATCGCCCAGCACGGCTTCCAGCACACGCAGCTGCGGCGCGGCGGCGCCTTCTCGCGCCAGACGCTCACGCACGCCCGCAGCGGGCGCTCGGCGGAGTTCGTCGGACTAGACCGCGACGAGACCCGGCGGGCGGTCGACGCCGGCTGGCGGGTGCTCAAGCTCGCCGGGATAGAGCCCGACGGCTTCGTGGCGCCCGCCTATGCCTATACTCCCGCGCTGCGACAGGTGCTTCCTGACAAGTTTCGCTGGTGGGCCAGCCTCCTGCGGCTGCACCGGACGCTAGCCGTCGCGGACGGCGCGGACGGAGGCGATTCCCCTCGGCTGATCGCCCCCGCTTGGGGCATGGGAACGGACTCCCCCTCGCGACGCGCCCTCTCCCCCGCGCTGATCCGCGCTGGGAGCCTCATCTGCGGCGACACCATGCGCCTGGACCTGCATCCAGCCGATCTTCAGAACGTCCGCCACATGCTGGCGCTGGAGTGGGTGCTCAGCCGCGCCGGGCATCGACGCGAGGCGATCACCTACGACGAGCTCATCATCGATCAGCCCTGAGGGTAGCTCTCACCCCGGGGGGTAGCTCTCATCAGTCCTCTCACTTCCAGGGCCCTCGGCCCGGAGGACGGACCGTCGGGCTCTAGCTCAACCGGGTGTGTAGGCCGAGAAGACCGAGGCTTCGAAGGATTTAACACCTGATGACCCGGCATAGCCGAGGTGCTTCAGAGCGAACAAATCCTCGATCGTCCGCAGCAGCGAGAAGTGGTTGTACTCTTCCTGGCTGTCAGTGGTGTGAGACTTGACGAAGGGCGAGAGCAACAGCGCGCCGACCTCGCCGCCGCCCTTCGGTCCGAGGCCCAACCCTGCGGTCGACGGGGGCAGGTTCGGGAAGCTCGGCTGACCGCAGCAGGAGCTCGAGTCGGCGAATTCGCCGGTCGACGGCGCCTCGTCGGTGGTGATCACGAGCAGTCCGCTTTCCTTGTACGCCTTCGAGCCGAGGATCTCCGGAACCACCTTCTGCAGGAACCCGTCCGCGGGTCCCATCCCGGCGGGCGCTCCGGGCGCGCACGGCATCGGGTTCCCGTCGTGGCAGCGGTCCGGCACGATGTAGGCGAAGCTCGGTGTGCTCTTCGCGCTCTTCTTCAAATCGACCTTCAGCGCGCTCAGGCCGACGTCGTCCTTGGCGCACGACGGTGAGTCGATCACCGCATGGAAGTACACAAATGGATTCCTGAACGTCGCGTAGGACTGACCCGCGGGCGGCGTCTGCGCCGATGTCGGGTCGGCCGCGCCCAGCGCCGGGTGGGCGCACGCGCCGCTCGCGCCCTGCGCCGCGCCCGCTTCGTCGATCCCTTCGACATACGCCTTCCACGTCAGGTGCTTGGCGGTCAGCTGCCCCGCGAGCGTCTGCGTCGATGAGGGGTACACGCAACCATGCCCGCTGACCTGTTCTTCGGCGCCTTGAGTTCCCGGCGTCAGGTCTTCGTATGTCGGGCAGTTCTGCGCCGTCTGCGGCGTCGGCCCCTGGCCACTCAGAAGCGCGACTCCGTTCGCCAACTGTTCGTGCGCGACCGCGTAGTAGCGGACCAGCAGCTCCCCCTTCTGCTCCAGCATGCCCGCCAGATAGTGCGCCGTGGAAGACGGTCCGAAGACCGCTGCGTAGGGCTGCTCGGAGAGCATGATCACGAACACATGCTTGACCGGAGGAAGCTTCGAGGTCGTCGAGCCAGCGGACGGGGATCCGCTCTTGCCGCCGCCCGAGCTCGGGGCGGATGACTTCTGCTTTTCTTGCTTCTTCTTTTTCTTCTTCTGCTGCTGCGATCCCGAGGAGGTGTTGCTGGAGCTCGATGTCGTCGAGGAGCCTTCCGCTTCCCCCGCCGCGGCCGGTGTCGGCGTGGGTTCCGATGGCGGCGGTTCGCTCGCGGGCGATGAGGCGGAGGGGGAAGTCGAGGTCGAAGGGACCGACGCCGTCTGCGGAAGGATCAGCTTGATAGGCGGACGCGCGGAGGCCGCCAGCGTGTCATCCACGCGCGAGCCGGCGGCGCCTCCGATGATCACGCCGAAGCCGAGGAACACGAGCACCAGCAGCGCCGACACCCTGGGCGGGGGCAGCGTCAGGCCGGATCGCGCAGGCGCTCCGGCCATCCCAGCCGTCGCGGCCGCGTGCCCGGGCGGCGGAAGGGCTGCCGACTCCTCAGCTGGGCGCGGGTCGCGCACGCGCCGCAAGAGCTGCATCAGCTGGGGGCTGCGCGAGCCGACGCGCGAGCCGCAGCCCAAGCAGTAGCGCTGGCCGCGATCGAGCGAAGAGCCGCAGTCGTCGCACAGCCCGGATGGATCGACGCTCACCGTCCACCCCGCCTAGGAGTCTGAGGCTGGAGCGGCCTCGGCGGGGGCGGTGGTGGGAAAGGCCTGGGGCGCGAGCAGAGCTTCCATGACCGCCGTTGAGCCGTCGTTCGTTGAGCCGTCGTCCTCGTCGCCAGTCGCCGGCCCGCCCGGCCCGGCGGAGGGCTGGGCCGGCGGCGCCTCCGTGCCGGGCAAGCGTTCCATCAGAGTCGCTCCACACTGCCAGCAGAACAGCGCCCCGCGACTATGCGGGGCCGCACAGTGTGCGCAGTTGCCCACACTGGCACTCTCCTCCATCCGCAACAGGCGCTCGACCTCGGCCAGCTCGGCGTCGCGCTCCTGGAGCACCGCAGCGCGACGGACGAGCACATCGAGGCGAAAGTGGTCGCGGATCGCCATCTCATATGCCAGTCCCCCCAGATCCCAGTGAAGCTCCGTGACCTGCTCGGCCAGCGCGTCGCGCCGGCGGCGCAGCTCGGAGCGCCCCTCCCCCTCTCGTTGCGGCTCTTGCGGCGGCGCGGACATCAGCTAGCCCGTTTCGACCACATTGGGGAGGTTCTTGGATTTTTCCTCGAAGCTTTTCCCGCTATTGCCCGCAGGCGAGTTGGATTTGGGAGCGCCAGCAGGAGTCTTCCCCCCGCCCCCCCCGCCTTTCGAGGAGCCGGCACCGGCGGCGCCTTGCTTTGCGCCATTAGCAGCCTTCGACGAGGAGGAGCCGCTTTTGGAGGACGCTTCGGGCGTGGTCGTCGTTGTCGTCGGAGTCGTCGTCGTCGGGGTGGTCGTGGCACCCGTCGTCGCCCCAGGCGGGGCCACAGTGATCACCTGCTGCGCGGGCGCGGCGACGGGCTTGGAGTTGCCGGCACGCCCGATCAGCACGCCGACGCCCATCGCCAACAGCAGCACGCCAACGCCGGCGATCACAGTGACCGTGTTGCCGCGCTGGGCAGCGCCCGTCGCGCCCGGGGCTCCCGGTGGGACGAGCGGCGGCGGGGCCGCCAGAGACTGGTCCCCACCGCTCGTCGTCGGCGGGCCACCCAACAGCACGCTGCTCATCGGCGTGCGGCGCTCGCCACACTCCAGGCAGTAGCGCTGATCGGCGGCCAGAGCTCCTCCGCAGCGCGCGCACGGCTCAGCGACACCGGCGGCAGGCGATGAGCTGGCGATCGATTCAGTGGACAGGATGGCTACCTTCGTGTACTTGTGCTCTGGGCGCCGAAGGAACGACACGACGCGGAGCGTCCGGAACCTCTGTACTCGGCTCGGCACTCTGTGCTCGGGAGCATATAGTCGATGCTGCCACCCGTCCAGGCGTGACCATTTTGTGAAAGCGCCGGCTTCAGTCCTCGTCTGAGCGGGACGGCCGCTTTGGCTCAGCCCGTCACGCCGCTGGTCAAGACCGTGGGGTTAGGAGGGTAGTCGTGCGTGCCCTCCGGCTGGTGGGCCGTGATCGATCCGATCCGGAGGAGGTCGCGGGAGGTCCGATGGGGTCGTCGCTCGCGGGGTGCGCGGATGCGACCTTCAGCTGCTGCAGCTGCTGTTGTTGTTGTTGTTGTTGATCCCCCTGGCGTGCACTCAGGCACACGCCTACGAGGAGCGAGAGAATGAAGATCCAGAGGGCAATGAGGATGGTGATGAGGGGAAGGACCATTGGCGCTCCATACGATCGGCGGCTAATTGTTCACTAACTCTACCAGATTTATAGAAGATCACCAACTGGTCACTCTGAACCGACACACATCGGTCGGCCGCTGAGCTGAGCTAATGGATGCCGTGGTGCGAAATCCCGTGGTAGGGAATCGTGTGGTGCGGGATGCCGTGGGCCGCGAGCCGTCGCCCGCGGATCTTGCCTCCGGGCGTGGTGTCCTCGAGCGCCAGTGCTGAAGGCTCCTCCCAGACGACCTTGCCATCGATGATGGCAGGACGACGAGAGCTCTGTTTCGCGGGCGTGGACTGGGCATCGCCACTCCTCGCCATACAACAGATGGCGACGCACAAGACGAAGACGGCCAGCCAGGCGACGGGGATCAAGAGCAAGAGCATGATGTGAAGGGGAGTGCTCACCCTCCCAGAGCCGATCATCGGTGTCGACCGCCCACGTGCGAATATGCGCGCATTTTGCAGGCATTTCGTCGAGCTCAGCTCAGCCGCTCTGCCACTCCGGTGCATAGACGAGGAAGCGTCGCGAGGCGATCATCTGGCGAGGAGGCCGATGCTTCCCGCCAAAGCAGCGGTGTGTTAGCGTCACCGGTCTATGTATGGTGGTAGCTCCGGCTCATGAGGTCGGCGTGATCGGTGCGCGGTGGGACGCGCCGGAACCTGAGACGAGCGCGCCGCGCTCGATCGCCGATCTGCCGGGACCGCCAAAGCCTCCTGCGAGCGCAGCTCAGTGACGGGGATCATCAGCGGCAGCGTGGACGCAACGCTCTCACGCTCACAGGACCACGAGGCACCGGCGCTCGAGGCCGGGACGCTGTGCGAGGCCTTCCGGGCCACAGTCACCGAGCACGCCGAGCGCATCGCGCTGCGGACCCCCGGCGGCGCTGTGGAACTCACTTTTGCCCAGGTCGCCGAGCGTGTGCAGAGCGTCGCAGCCGGCCTTGATTCGCTGGGCGTCAGGCGCGGCGACACGGTCGGTCTGATGCTGCTCAACCGGCCCGAGTTTCATTTCTGCGACACGGCCGCGCTGCATCTCGGCGCGACGCCGTTCTCGATCTACAACACCTGCTCGCCCGAGCAGGTCTCATATCTGTTCTCAAACGCCGAGAACCGGGTCGTGATCACCGAGCTGCAGTTCCTCGAGGCGATCCGGACGGCGGGTCTCGATTCGATCGAGCACGTGATCTGCGTGGACGGCTCCCCCGAGGGCACCATGTCGCTCGAACAGCTCGAATCGCTCGAGGACCCCGGCTTCGACTTCCAGGCCAGCTGGCGCGCCGTCACCGGCGAGGATCTGGTCACCATCTGTTACACGTCCGGGACGACCGGACCACCCAAGGGCGTCGAGCTGACCCACGCCAACGTGCTGGCCGAGTGCCGCGCCGCGGCGGCGGTGATCGAGGTGCACCCCGAGGGCCGCATCATCTCCTACCTGCCGCACGCGCACATGGCCGACCGCTACTCCACGCACTACATCTCGATGATCTATGGCACCCAGGTGACGACCCTCGCAGATGCGCGCGATATCGCCGCTACGCTGCCGGAAGTGCGCCCGACGAGCTTCGGCTCGGTACCGCGCGTCTGGGAGAAGATGAAGGCGGGCCTCGAGGCGGCGTTTGCCGCAGAGCAGGACCCGACTCGCAGACAGACCATTCAGTGGGCGATCGAGACCGGCCTTCGACGCGTCCGCGCCGAGCAGGCAGGCGAACAGCCCGCGGCCGAGCTGCTCGCCGAATGCGCCAGCGCCGATGAGCTCGTGTTGAGCAAGCTGCGCGAGCGCCTCGGGCTCGACCAGGCGCAGATGCTCTACGCGGGCGCCGCGCCAACGCCGATCGACGTGCTCGAGTTCTTCCACGCGATCGGCCTGCCGATCTGCGAGCTGTGGGGCATGTCTGAGCTGACCTGTGTGGGGACGTGCAACCCGCGCGAGCGCCCCAAGATCGGCACAGTCGGACCTGCGCTCCCCGGCATCGAGGTACGGATCGCAGACGACGGGGAGCTGCTCTGCCGCGGGTCGACGGTGATGCACGGCTACCGTTCTGACCCCGAGCAGACGGCGCGGACGATCGATCCCGGCGGCTGGCTTCACACCGGCGACATCGCCGAGATCGACTCTGAGGGCTACGTCAAGATCGTCGACCGCAAGAAGGAGCTGATCATCAACGCCGCCGGCAAGAACATGTCCCCAGCGAACATCGAGGCCCAGATCAAGAGCGCAAGCCCACTGATCGGACAGGCGATCGCGATCGGCGACCGCCGCCCCTACAACGTCGCGCTGATCGTGCTCGACCCCGACGGCGCAGGCGTGTGGGCGGCCGAGCACGGACTCGAGGACACCTCGCCGGCGACGCTCTGCGAGCACCCGGAGATCGAGGTGGCCCTCGAGCATGCGATCGAGCAGGCCAACGGCCACCTCAGCCGCGTCGAGCAGATCAAGCGCTTCCAGATCCTCCCCTGCGACTGGCTGCCCGGCGGCGAGGAGCTGACGCCGACGATGAAGCTCAAGCGCAAACCGATCGCCGACAAGTACAAGGCTGAGATCGACGCGCTGTACGCGGGTGGCTGATATGCGCAAGCGTCATACTCGTCGCCCGGCTGGCCGTCGGCGTGGTGCGCTCCACGTGCCGATGCGCCGCGCGGCCTGAGCGCTCGACCACGACAGCAGAGCGAGCACCTGACGATCGCTTGGGTGCCGCTCGCGGTATGCACTGAGGATCTGCCGATCGACTTGATGAGGAGCAAGTGCGGTGAGCAGCGAAAGACGCACAGCGGCGCTATCGTCAGATTCTGGGAGCAAGGGGTCAGGCACGGCGCCGAAGTCACGCTGGATCTGACCGTATATCTCAGCCACTCGACCCGCCGCCGCCACCGGGCGGACATCCTCAAGGTATCCGATCACGAAACTTTATCGCCCAGACCGGAGCGGTCTACACGCAGGCGCTCGGCGTGATCATCGTGGGCTGACCCGATGACACCTCGAGCGATCAAGGATCAGACGATGCCGTCCGAGCGAAGGAATAAACCTAAGTCTGGCAAATAACTTTCATCACATGCTCTGGATCCTGATCCCCGTCGCCTGGCTGACCGTTTTCATTTTGTGCGTCGCCATCTGTCGTATGGCGGCGCGTGGCGATGCCCAACCCGCGCCCGGGGCGCCGCAGAGCTCTCGTCACCCGGCCATCATCATCGATGGCCGGGTCGTCTGGGAGGAGCTTTCCGAGGTGGCGCTCGAGGACACCACGCCCGGAGGCAAGATTCGCGGGCGACGGCTCGCGGCCCACGGCATCCCGCACCACGGTATCCGTTAGCTCAGCTCAGCGGCCGACCGATCTCCGCTCGGCTACAGGCCGCGACAGCCAATGCGGAACGGTGCTCAGGAGAATCCGTCCCGTCAAAGACCGCGGCGGCCAATGACGTGCAGACCAAACGCAGAGGGATCCGTCCCGTCAAAGACCGCGGCGGCCAATGACGTGCAGACCAAACGCAGAGGGATCCGTCCCGTCAAAGACCGCGGCGGCCAATGACGTGCAGACCAAACGGAGAGGGATCAGTCCGGTCAAAGGCCGCGGCGGCCAATGACGTGTGGGACGGTGCGTAGGAGGATCTTGACGTCAGTCCAGAGCGACCAGTTGGCCACATAGAGGTAGTCAATCGCGACCATCTCCTTCAAGGGGACGCGCGCTGGGCCGAGGATCTGCCAGTGGCCGGTCATGCCGGGGGTCAGCTCCAGGCGCCGGCGGTGCCAGCCCTCGACGCGGTCGTCCTCCTCGGTGACCAGCGGGCGCGGTCCGACGAGGCTCATCTCGCCTTTGACGATGTTCAGCAGCTGGGGCAGCTCGTCCAGGGCGCTCTTGCGCAGGAACTTGCCAATACGGGTCACGCGGGGGTCCTCTGAGATCTTGAACAGCCCCTCCTGCGCCTCGTTCAGGTCGCGCAGCGAGTCCTTCATCGCATCCGCGTTAGGGATCATCGTGCGGAACTTCAGCATCTGGAAGCGCTCCCCATGCCTGCCCACGCGCAGCTGGCCGAAGAACACCGAGCCACGGCTGTCGAGCTTGATCGCGATCGCGATCGCGATCAATAGCGGCGAGACCGCCAGCAGACCGAGCGAAGCGCCGATGAGATCGAAGGCGCGCTTGACCGCGGCTGAGGAGCGGGTGAGGTCGAAGCGCCTGACGCCCATCACGGTCACGCCGTGCAGGTCGTCGAACTCGACCGAGGAGCCGACCACCTCCAACAACCGCGGCAGCACACTCACCTGCACGCCGACCGCCTTCAGCGTGCGCACGAGGTCGAGCATCTCACCGGCGTCCGCGCTGCGCGGCGCGACGATCGCGCGGTGCACGTCGAGCTCGCAAGCCAAGTCACGAATCTCCGCGAGCCGGGGCGAGGAGCAAGCATCCGTCGACCACGGCGCGATCTTGTCGAGATCCAAGTGGGCGACCACCTTCGCCCTGACCCCACCGTGACCCGTGAGCTTGGAGCGGATGATCGTGGTCGAGGCCTCATCACCGATGAGCAGACAGCGCTCCGCCGGCGCCATCCGCAGCGCGATCGCCCGCGCAGCAGTGCGCGCCAGCATCAAAAGCCCCGCCAAAGCCAGCCACAAGAACAGCGCCTCGCGGCGGTCGAGCGTGCCGCTCACCACCAGACCGCCAGCCAGCCACGCGACGAGCACGCACAGCGTCGCCAACTGAAACAGCTTGGGCGCCTCGTCGAGCGTCGTCTTGCGCAGCAGCGTCTCGTCGCGGTCATACAAGCCAAAGAGCTTCGCGCCCATCAGCAAGACCGGCACGCCGGCGACACTCGCCCACGTCAGCTGCAGCGACCGGGAAGCCAACCCGACCGTCAACACGAACGCCCCAACGATCGCCACCACGTCAGCCAGCAGCAGCATGCGGCGGAACAGCGCGTCGCGACGGAGACTCGCCGCCGGCCCACGCACCTCGGCGATCTCGAGCGGCGCCGAACGACGCCGACCGCCAAGGCCCATGAAGCCACGCAGGCCCGTATACGTACTCCGCCAAGAAACCTGTGCCTCGGTCTCGCTGCCTATCTCGCCACTCATAGCGCCTCCCAGCCTCCTTGCTCGTCCCCATCAATCTTCATGTGGTGGACGATCCCACGTGTGACCCCGAACAAACGTTGAGATCTTGGTACTAAGCTCAAGGTATCTTGCACACAAGAGGGCTGTTATGCAAGACCCTCGACGCAAATAAATTTAGATCCCAATAAACGGCTCAAATACAAAAGATTCTGGCTTGTCGAAAGGCCATTCTGCTCACCAGAACCGTGCCGCACAGCAGGCGAAGATTGGCGGCGTCGTCGAGTAGTAGTCATCGAGTAGTCGTCATCGCAAGTGTCGTTATGCAGTCGGTGAAACCCGGAGGGAACAATCACCCAGAGCGGCTGCCGCTGGGCATCCTCACCGCGAAAGCCGATGCCCGCGTGCGTCGTCGTCGTCGTCGCGTGCGCACCGCTTCCTCCGCTCGGGAAGAAATCGACCAAGTTTGTACCTCAACAGAAGTTGGTATGCGAGGGCTTTCACTGGATCGCAACCACCTCGCGACGGCCATGGAGACCGCGCAGCGGTCCCCCTTAGGAGTCGCTTCTAATTAACTGTCGGCACTACGGTGTAGTTCCACTCTGGGTGGAACTCGTCTCGCTCGATTTGCACGGTGGCGAACTGCTCGTCGGTGATTTTGATCTTGGTGGGGTAGGTGTTCTCGTCAAGGCGGGCGTAGACCTTCAGGCCGGTGCTGGTGGTGGTCGCGGTGATCAGGTCGATCACGACCTGGCGGCTGACGAGGGGCTTTGCGCGCCAGTTGATCGAGATGTAGCTGAACAGGCGGTGCTCGATCTTGTTCCACTTTGAGGTGCCGGGCGGGAAGTGACAGACGGTGACCTTGAGCCCGGTTTCGTCGGCGAGCTTTTGGAGCTCGGTCTTCCACAGACGAATGCGGTAGCTATTGGAGCCGCCGGCGTCGGCGGTGATCGTCAGCGACCTCGCGTTCGGATACCGCTTGCGCCCGAGGTGCTTCCACCACGCGCGGATGCTCGCGACCGAGAACTGCGCGGTGTCGCCAGAGACACCGACGCTGACATACCCCTCGTCCCTGGCGATGTCATAGACGCCGTAGGGGACGGCCTTGCCGGCCTCCTCGTCGGGGAAGTCGTGCGTGTTGACGAGGATCGGACGGCCGCTTGAGCGCAGCTCCCTGCCGGCGTTCTTGTAGTCGCCGATCAGCTCCTTCTTCTTGGTGTCCACACTTATCACCGGCTCCTTGGCCGCAAGCGCCGCCCCGGTGACCGTCGCGATGTGCCGGAACTGTGCGTCGCGGTCGGGATGGTCTGAGCCCTCCCGGCTCTTGCGGTTAGCCTGCAGTGTGAATCCCATTGCCTTGAGCATTCTGCGCACGGTGCTCGCGTGCACCGTGAACCCCTGCTCACACAGCTCCCGGGCAAGATGCTCCGGCGTCAGCGTCGTCCACAAAAGCGGCGACATCGGATCGCCCGCGGTAACGCCATCAAGCAGCGAAAGGAGCGCCTGCTCCAAGCCCGGCTCGCGCTCCGCGATCCGCTTGCGCCCGCCGCCGGCCTTGCGGACCCGACCCGCTGGAGCATGATCGCCGCCGTGCGCCTGCTCGATCCCGCGCCTGACCGTCGCCTCGGAGATCCCTGTCGCGCGGACAACCGCCGCGATCCCGCCACGCCCATGCGAAGAGGCCTCCGCCGCCGCCCACATCCGACGACCCCGCTCATCCAAAGCCCCCTCTACGACCAGCCACCGCTCCCGAATCGCGCTCTCGTCGACCATCGGCCCCGGCATGATGACCCATGACTACGCCCCCGACCGCCAAAACCCTCGCACTCCCCGACAATTATTTAGAAGGAACCCCTTAGCGTGCCACAGGGGCGGCGCTCGTTCACGCCCCGGCGGGTCGGCGGTAGGTGAACCTCCGCTCTCCGGTTCGGCTGATCATGCGGTTCATGAGTTCCGAATCGATGTCCTTGCAGGTCGAGAAGCGGAGGTCAGCTGGGGCCTGATCGACCACGACGCGAGCACCGACGAGGTCGTCGCCCTGGAGATCTGGACTGCCAGCAAGCGCCTGCCGCGAGCCGTGCTCGACGCGCTGCCCGCGCCCGGCACACCGCACAGCGCCGCCGCTTGAGGGGAGCGGGCCCGGGGCTCCGTCCCGACCCGCTCGGCTTTCGTAATAATTAGCTGTGGGCTTGGACTTTGTCCTAATACTCAGAGCAGGCTTGGATGTTCGCCGGCAGAATCAGCGCGCGAAGTCGCGCCTGCCGGCCGAACGTCCAAGACCTGCGAAGGCTTGGTGCGAAGAAGATGTGCCACTGCAGTTTTGCCCTGTCGCGATACCACGGCGGTATGTGGCACGGGCAACGCGAGTGCCGCGGCGAGCGCGCTAATCGCTGGTGCCGTGACGAGCGCAGGTGGCGCGAGGGCAAGCGACAGAACCGTCGCAAGGGCGGAGTAGGGTCGAGGCTCGATGACTATCGAGCGCTTCATCTGGACCCGCCACGCCGAACGGCGTCTGCGCCAACGACGGCTTATTCGTGCTGAGGTCGAGCAAGCGATCAGCGATGGGCACGCCGACCGGCAGAGGAAGGGAATCCCACCCGCCCATGCTGACTGGCGCGGTTGTTTTGAGCTGCAGTAGGCCCGGAACTTCGGCCGGCAAATCAGCGCGCGAAGTCGCGCCTGCCGGCCGAATGTGCCGGTCCTGCTGGGCTATCCTCAAAGCAATGAGCGACCGCTACGCCTACTACGACCGGGATGCCGATATCGCGTGGTTGCCAACCGGCGACTCTGACGATGTCCTCAGTGAAGAGGTCAGCTGGGGCCTGATCGACCACGACGCGGGCACCGACGAGGTCGTCGCCCTGGAGATCTGGACTGCCAGCAAGCGCCTGCCGCGAGCCGTGCTAGACGCGCTGCCTGCGCCCGGCACACCGCACAGCGCCGCCGCTTGAGGGGAGCGGGCCGGGGCTCTGTCCCGACCCGCTCGGCTTTCGTAATAAACAGTAGAGCAGGCTTGGACTTCGGCCGAACGAATCAGGCCGCTTGTCGGCCCGTTCGGCCGAACGTCCAAGACCTGCGAAGGTCTCGACCCTCCCACCTCTGTGACCGGCGACACCCACCTGTGTTTCGGACGGCTCGCGCTGTTGTCTCCCACTAAACATGCAAATCCTCTACGGCGCACCAGAGCCTGAGGTGTGAAAATTGGATTGAGGTCGGTTCAGCCGGCCCTATGAGTGCTCGATCGGGTTGCCGCTCGAGTCAAACTCGATGTCGACCCATTTGCCGTTGCCATCGAAACCACGGATCGGGAGCAGCGGCGCGGTCGGTCGGGGTTTTCGGTGCAGGCGCCCCAGGCGCCAGCGAGACGGGGATGATGGCTGGCTCGCCGGGCTTTGGTTGCCGTGCTCGCCGGCATCGATCGTGCTCGGCTGTGGCTCTCGTGCTTCGAGCAGCTCGATCACGCGACGTGCGATCGCCTCGAGGTTCTCGGGTGAAAGCTCAACATTCATCGTTCTGCCGGCCGCGCGATCGTCTCCATCCACTTCGGACCATCGAGCACGCCAGTCAGGTGCACCCCGGGTCCATGGTGGCGCTGCTCGTCGCTGACTTTCGAATAGATCCGTAGCGTGAGCTTGGGGTCGGTGTGACCCATCTGGCTCATGATGTAATTGGGTGTCTCTCCGCGCAGACAGAGAAGCGTCGCGAACGTGCGTCTGAGCGAGTGCGGGGAGAGCTCGGCCGGGATCAACGGGAGCTCTTCTTCGTCGAGGGTCTCGTTGGCGCGCACGACGGCTCGTTTGAGGCGCCTGGAGATGCTCGAGCGCAGGTCGGCTTTACCGGTGCGGGTCGCGAACAGGTAGTCGTCCGGATGGGGATGGGTTTCGGCCCGATAGGTGGTGAGCGTCTCGCGGATCTCGGGCCAGAGATCGATTTGCCGGCCCTTACCGGCCGCTGTCTTTGAGTCGAGAACGGTGAGGCGTCCCCTGGGAAGGTTGATCTCGCTCCAGCGCAGGGCCAGGAGCTCTCCGACGCGCAGCCCGGTGCAGATCGCCGTGGCGAACAGGACACGGGTGCGTGAGTCGGGCCGGCTCTTGTTGGCGCGATATCTATGCACGGTGGCGTCGAGGAGCGGCTTGACCTGCCCGGGTTCGAGCGATGTCCGCTTGGGCGGAGTGGTCTTCAGCCGGCGTCGTCGTCCGCTGGCCGGGTTGGATGGGATGTGCCCGTACTCGACGGCCACCCCAAGCACCTGTGCCATCAGGTTGAGCGTCTCGTTGATCGATCTGTTAGCCAGCGGTCGCTTGTGTATGCCGAGCTCCCGGGCGCGAACCTTCAGAGACTTGTAGCGGTCGATGTCAGCGATCGTGATCTGCGACAGATGATGATCTCCAAAAAACGGCAACAGATGATTCGTGAGCGCCCACCTGTAGTACTCTGCGCTGCGCGGCAGGACCTCGTGCTGGTGAGCGTCGAACCACTCCGAGGCGAATTCATGGAAGGTGAGAGACGCTGCTTGTGCGTGTTGATTTTGGCTCATATTGTCGCGTCTAATCGGCAGAGAAGAGACCGGGCATGAGTGCGACGGGCTTTGGCAAAGGAGCCTGCCGGCGGTGGCGCCCAGGCCCGTGATGACAGCCGTCTGCACGCGCATAACGGGCACGCCCATGGCTCGACATACCGGCGTGGACGGCGAGCGGATGTAGCCACGGCCCGGCGTTGCGCGGCGCGATAATGGCGCCGATGGCTTTCGCCCCGCCCGCTCGTCACCTGCTGCGCGCCAAGGACCTCGCCGACGCCCGCTACTTCGAGGCGCTGGACGTGGACGACCTGGCGCGCGCGGCGGGTCTCTCCCGCGCCCATTTCAGCCGCGAGTTTCGCCGTGCCTTCGGCGAGTCGCCGCACGCCTACCTGCTCACCCGGCGCCTCGAGCGCGCAGCGGCGCTGCTGCGAAGCACGGATCGCTCGGTGCTAGAGATCTGCCTGTCGGTGGGGCTGCAGAGCGTCGGCTCGTTCACGACGAGCTTCACCCGCACCTACGGCGTCTCGCCGACCGCCTATCGCGCGACGTTCCCGCCGGCGGCCCAGCACGCGATGATCCCGACATGCGTCGCGCGCGCCTACGGGCGCCCGCAACGCCGCACGTTTCGAGAAGACAGCGGCCCGGCGCAGGGCTAGTGTCGTCGGCGACCTTGTTTTCCAACGACCCAGGAGGACATCATGATCAGAATCGCCAACGCCCATCTGTGGGTGAACGACCAGGATGAGGCGCTCGCCTTCTACACGCAGAAGCTCGGCATGGAGGTGCGCGTCGACGCGACATTGCCGGAGATGGGCGACTTCCGCTGGCTGACCGTCGGCCCGGTCGGCCAGCCCGACGTGTCGATCGTGCTGATGGCGATACCGGGGCCCCCAATCATGGATCCCGAGACCGCCGAGCAGGTGCGAACCCTGATGGCGAAGGGCTTCGCGGGGACCGTGTTTCTCACGACCGACGACTGCCGTCGCTCCTACGACGAGCTCAAGGGTCGCGGCGTCGAGTTCTCGGAAGCGCCGGAAGAGCGCCCCTACGGGATCGACTCCGGCTTCCGCGACCCTTCGGGCAACAGCATTCGGCTGACCCAGGTTCGCGAGCTGGCGACGGTCTGACCCGGCCGCGTGCGCGCTCGATATGAGCGCGCACGCGTAGCATTCATGGGCGAGGATGCACGTCCAGAATCAATATGTGCTCGATCGCACCAACGTCTGCCGGTTGATTTCAGAGTACGGGTGGGCAAAGGTGGTGACCTGTGGTGAGGATGGACCACGCGTCACCTATGGCTTCTTCCTGCTCGAGGCTTCATCATCGAGTGTGGGTGACATCACCGTCGTCGGGCATTTCGCCCGCGCCGATCCGCAGGCCGCCGACATCGAATCAGAACGAGCGACGCTGATCGTCTTCGATGGCCCTCATGGGTACATCTCCGCATCGTGGTATGAGCCAGAGATCGAGGATGTGCCGAGCACTTGGAATCACATGTCCGTGCATCTTCACGGCACTCCGCAACCACTCTCGGGAGATGACTGCTTCGAGGTCCTGACGCGCACGCTCGCTCACCACGAGGCCGCCGAGGAACGCCCATGGCAGCTGCAGGGATCGAGGCTCGAGTTCGCACGGAAGATCGCCCCAAGCACGATCGCCTTTCGGCTCCAAGCCAGTCGTGTGCAGGCCAAGGCGAAGCTCTCCCAGAATAGGCCGCTCGCGGTGCGCCAGCGCATCGTCGACCGGCTCGATCGTCCCGGTCCACACATGAATGAGCCACTCGCGACCGAGATGCGGCGTCTCGTCCTCGGATCGGATCTGCCGACGTCGTGATTGATTACAGGCGCGCGCCCGCGCGTGCCGATTGAGCCACAAGGTCTGCGCTGAGCGGAGCTGAGCCGCCTGCGCTGAGCTGCACTGGAGGGTGGAGATACGGTCACGCCCGCTTCCCACGGTCATGTCCGATTCCCGCCAGATAACCGTGGGCTCGTGTGGCATTGTGGTCGCGTGATCTTTGACTCAGACCGTTTCTGGCAGGCCGTCGAGGCGGAAGACCCGCGCTTTGACGGATGGGTGTTCTGCGCCGTTCGGACGACCGGGATCTACTGCCGTCCGAGTTGCCCGGCGCGCACGCCCAAACGCGAGAACGTTCGTTTCTTCGCCACGGCCGCGGCGGCGCAGGCGGCGGGCTTTCGCGCGTGCAAGCGCTGCCGCCCGGATGCGACCCCGGGCTCACCGGAGTGGGATCGCCGCGCGGATCTGGTGGGGCGGGCGATGCGGCTGATCGCCGACGGGGTGGTCGACCGCGAGGGCGTGGTGGGGCTGGCGAGCCGGCTTGGCTACACCGAGCGCCACGTATATCGCCAGCTCGTCGCCGTCGTCGGCGCCGGGCCGCTCGCGCTCGCGCGCGCCCAGCGCGCCCAGACCGCGCGCATCCTGCTGGAGACGACGGAGGTCTCGATCATCGAGGTCGCGTTCGCCGCGGGCTTTCAGAGTGTGCGCCAGTTCAACGCGACGATCCAGGAGGTCTTCGCGAGGACGCCGAGCGAGGTGCGTGCCCGGGCACGGTATCGCGGGCCTGAGCAGGACAGTGGGGCGGTGACCTTGCGACTCCCCTACCGGGCGCCGCTGGATGGGAATGGCCTGCTCGAGTTCTTCGTGCTTCGTGCCGTGCCCGGCGTCGAGGAGGCGCTGGATGGCGCCTACCGGCGCAGCCTGCGCCTGCCGCACGGTGACGGCGTCGTCGAGCTGCGTCCACTCGATGGTCACGTTCAGGCGCGCTACTGGCTCGATGACCTGCGCGACCTGGCCGCGGCGATGCAGCGCTCGCGGGCGCTGCTGGACCTCGACTCCGACCCGCACGCGGTGGTGGAGTCGCTGGGCGGCGAGCCGCTGCTCGGGCCGCTCCTGTGCGCGGCGCCCGGCCGTCGCGTTCCGGGCCATGTGGACGCTCACGAGCTCGCCGTGCGCGCGGTGCTCGGCCAGCAGATATCGCTGGCCGGTGCGGCGACGCTCGCCGCGCGTCTGGTGAACGATTGCGGTGCTGCGCTCGAGCACCCGCTCGGGACGGTCACGCATGTGTTTCCTTCGGCCGCGGCGCTCGCGGAGGCGGACCCAGGCCGGCTTGCGATGCCGAGCGCGCGCCGTAGGGCGCTGCGCGGGCTCGCCCAGGCACTCGCGGACGGGGAGCTGACGCTCGACGCCGGGGCCGATCGCGACGAGGCACGCAGAGGCTTGCTCGCGCTGCCCGGGATCGGGCCGTGGACCGCGGATTACATCGCGATGCGCGCGCTGCGTGACCCCGACGCCTTCCTGCCCAGCGATCTCGGTGTGCGCCACGCGCTCGAGCGGCTGGGAGAGGATGGCCGTCCCGCCGCGGCCGAGCGGCTCGCCGAGCGCTGGCGGCCATATCGCGCCTATGCCGTGCAGCACCTGTGGGCTTCGCTCGCCGCCTCACGACCAGCGAAACACAATCCGAGACCTCGCAGTGAGCCCCACCGGCTCGCGGCCTGAACTGAAAGGAACTCGCAAATGCTCACCGGAACCGACACGTTGCTGTACACGAGGATGGACAGTCCGATCGGCGAGCTGCTGCTGCTCGGCGACGGGGAGGCGCTGCACGGCCTGTATATGCAGGAGGGCCGCAAGCCGATCGGCATCGCGCCGAGCTGGGAGCTTTCACCGGCCCCATTCGCCCGAGTGAGCGAGCAGTTGACCGAGTACTTCGCTCATCAGCGCACGAGCTTCGACGTGCCGCTCGTGCTGGACGGCGCGCCGTTCAAGCGCCGTGTGTGGCGTGCGTTGCAAGACGTCCCCTACGGCGAGACGATCAGCTACGGCGAGCTCGCGCGACGCATCGGGCAGCCGTCGGCCGCGCGCGCGGTCGGCCTGGCGAATGGCTGTAACCCGATCAGCGTGATCGTCCCCTGCCACCGCGTGATCGGCGCGAACGGCTCGCTCACCGGCTACGGCGGCGGACTGGAGCGAAAGCGCCTGCTGCTCGACCTCGAGGCAAGCGCCACGGCCCCGCAGCTCAGCTTGGTAGGAGGCTCACGTGCCTGAGATCTCAAACGGCGACAAGGCGGCACGTTTTCTGGCGCTGCACCGGCAGGAGCGCCCACTGCTCCTCGCCAACGCCTGGGATATCGGCTCGGCGAGGCTGCTCGCGTCGCTCGGCTTCCAGGCGCTCGCGACGACGAGCAGCGGCCACGCGGCGACGCTCGGCCGGCTGGACTATTCAGTCAGTCGCGAGGAGGCGGTCACGCACGCCGCGGCGCTCGTCGCGGCGACGGACGTGCCCGTGTCGGCTGACTTCGAGGATGGCTTCGCCGCGGATGCAGCGGGTGTCGCCGAGACCGTGCGCCTCGCGCTCGAGATCGGCCTCGCGGGCTGCTCGATCGAGGACTGGAGCGGCGCCGATGAGCGCCTGTATGACGCCGACGCCGCCGCTGAGCGCGTGGCGGCGGCAGCCGAGGCCGCACACGCGGGGCCCGTGCGTCTCGTGCTCACGGCACGCGCGGAGAACTACCTGCGCGGCAACCCCGATCTCGGCGACACGATCGCGCGCCTGCAGGCCTACCAGGAGGCCGGTGCCGACGTGCTCTATGCGCCGGCGCTCGATCGGCCCGAGGATCTCCGTGAGCTCCTCGCCTCCGTCGACCTTCCGGTCAATGTGCTCGCACGCCCGGGTACCCCATCGGTGGCCGAGCTGAGCGCCCTCGGCGTCAAGCGTGTCTCGGTCGGCGGCGGGTTCGCGTTCGCGGCGTTCGGCGCGGCGGCTCGCGCGGCGACCGAGCTGCTGACCGAGGGCACATACGGCTTCACCGAGCTGTCCTCGGCGGGCGCGAAGGCCGCGCGCGCGGCGTTCGCTGGCTGAGAACCTGTTGCAAAAAGATCGGCACGGACGGAACCTCACGGCCCGTGCCGCGAGCCGCACTCAGCGCACGCGCCACAGCCGGACTGTGGGCACTGCGAGTCTTTGTCGTCCTCGTTAGCCTGATGGTCATCTACATCTTCATCGACCAGCTGCACTAGCGCGGGGCCCACAGCCGGTCGGCCTGTCGCTCGAGCCCAGCGCGCGGTTGACCTCGCCAGTCGGCGTTGCGCCGGCAGACCCACAATCATTCAGCGTGTGAGTACCGTTATGACCCCGTCCCCGCCGCCTCCCGCGGGAGCGCCGCCACCGGGTTTGACGCCTCCGGAGCCGCCGCGTCGTGGCTGGTGGATGACCAAGCGCTTTCTGCTCGCGGCGGTGGGAATCGTCCTGCTCTCAGGCGGGGCGACCGCCATCCTGGCCCTGAACGAGGTCGGCAACCTCGTCCATGCGCTCGGGCAGAGCAAAGCGGTCAAGATCGCGCCCAAGCTGCTGGCGCCCGTCGGCAAAGGAACGCCCCAGACGCTGCTGCTGGTCGGCAACGACCAGCGCCCGCCGCCAAAGAACAACCCGACCGGGGCCGTCCTCCCCCACTCCAACGAGATGCTGCTCGTGCGGATCGACCCGAGCAAGCCGACGATATCGATGCTGTCGATTCCCCGCGAGCTGCAGGTCACGTTCACCGCGCCCAACGGGGAAGTGATCACGAACCGCATCAACTCCGCCTACACGTATGGCGGGGCGCAGCTCATGGTCGAAACGATCAAGCGCCTGTTCGGCATCACGATCAACCATGTCTTAGTCACGAGCTTCCCGAAGTTCAAGCGAGCGGTGGACGAACTGGGTTGCGTGTACATGGGCGTTGACCGTCGCTACTTCCACGAAAACGTTCCCGGCGGCGAACAGTACTTCGAAATCAACCTGCAGCCCGGCTACCAACGACTGTGTGGCAAGCAGGCGCTGGAATTCGTGGCCAACCGTCACGAAGACACGTCGCTGACGCGCGATGCCCGGGACCAGCGCTTTCTGCTGGAAGTCAAGGCGCAATACGGCGCGTCGCTGTTTGAAAATCGTGAAAAGTTCGAGCGGATACTTGGCAGGACGGTGGAAACGGATGACACCCTGCACGGCGGAGAACAGGTGCTCGACCTGTTGGAGCTGCTCGTGGAATCCGAGGGCAAGCCGGTCCGGCAGGTCCCCTTCAATGTGACCCTGCTGAAGACCTACGACACCGCCTCACAACAGCAGATCCACGAATCGGTGCAGTCGTTCCTACGCGGCACCGCTGCCATCCGCAAGCCGCGGCTGAGCACCGTCGCGCACGCGCCGTCGCACAGTCATCACCAGGTCCGCCACGCGAGCAATCCGGGGATCAGCCTCACGCCCACCACCGCATCAGAGCTCGACGAAGCCCGCTCGCAGGCACCGCGCCTGCCGTTCGCCCTCGAGTACCCCAGAGGGCGTGACAGCTTTGCCGGCGCCGAACCGGACAAGCTGCGCGTATATGCCATCCGCGACCAGCGTGGTCACATCCACCCGATCTACGTCGTCGTCATCGACCGTGGGGAGCTGGGCCAGTTCTATGACGTCCAGGGCACCGACTGGAACGATCCGCCGCTGCTGAGCGATCCCGGCCAGACAGTCCACGTCGGCTCGCGCACCTACGAACTGTTCTATGCGGGTGAACAGATCAGGGTGATCGCCTGGCACGAAGCGGGCGCGGTCTACTGGATCGAGAACACCCTCACTGAGAATGTCTCGCCACGGGCGATGCTGGCGATGGCGGAGCAGACCCTGCCCGTCATCAGCGCACGCCCCATCGTCAGCTCGAGCGCTCCGGTGGTCGTGAGCCCGCGCAATGTCGACCTGGCACCGCGCACGACCGCCGCCACGAGTCTCACATCCGAGCTCGGAGCGCTGCTCGGTTTCGTGGGTCTGGGTATTCTCGCCCTGCTTTCGCTGCTCGCGCTCGCGCGCCAGCGCGAGCTGGGCGTCCTGCGCGAGCAGGTGGCCCATGCGCTGGTGCTCGAGGCGCGCCAGCGTCCGCTGCTCGCTGCCGCCGGCATCCTCGGTCCCGAACAGGCGCCTGCGGGCATCCCCGATGCCGAGCGAGCGCCGACCGTCTACCGCACACCCAGACGCTGGCGCAGAGGCCTACTGGTCGCGGTCGGTGTGCCGGTCGCCGCCGTTCTCATCGCCCTGGGCTTTCAGCTGCTGCACAGCGGCTCCTCCTCGCCGTCCTCGCCGTCCACGCCGGCAGTCTCCACGTTCCCGGTCGCCGTCTTCAATGCCACCTCGACCCCGGGCGCGGCGCACCGGATCGCGGCGAGGCTGACGGCGGGCCGTGTCCACGTCGGGGGTGTGGGCAACCTCAGCACCAGCCTCAGTCCTGGCACCCACGTGCTCTACCCGCCGGGCGCCGAGAAAGAGGCACAACGGGTGGCCCGACTGCTGCCCGGCCCCTCGCCGACCGTGGGGCCGATCCAGCCGCAGGTCCAACAAGCCGTCGGTCGGCACGACGAGATCGTCGTCGTGCTTGACTGATGGCCGACCGACGACCGCGCCGCAGCTCGCTTCTACGGCCACGCAGCGCCTCCGGCGCCAGTGATTCGGGGGAGGGCGGGGTGGATGGGTCCGATTCCACGGTCACGGCAAGCGCACAGCTGCCCGAGCTCGATGAGCGTGCACTCGCTGCGCTCGGCGAGGTGGGCCGCAGCTGGGCGGGGTGCATGCCTGCGCGGCAGGTCTGGGAGCGCGCGCTGCCCGTCGATCGCCACCTCGAGTTCGCCGATCCGCAGCAGTCGCGCGCCGGGCGCTTCCTGCACATTCGCAGCGCGCGGCGTGGGGCCGACGACGACGAGCTCGAAGCGACCGCCAACGCGGGGGAAGGCGACTCGCGGTCGGGCCACTTGGCCTACACGCTGCGGCGTGTGCTGATCGGCCCGGCGCTGCGCAGCACGGCGATCGCCGAGGAGCGCATGGGGCGCCTGCTCGCGCTTGCCGTGCTCTCGCCCGACGCGCTCTCCTCGGTGGCCTACGGGCCGGAAGCGATGATGGCGGTCCTCGTGCTCGCCGGCTCGGGCGAGCTGAAGCTCTCGCTGCCGATCGGCTTGGCCCTGGCGGTGCTGATGCTCTCCGTCGGCCTCGGCTATCGCCAGGTGATCCGGGCCTACCCGCACGGCGGGGGCTCCTACATCGTCGCCAGCGACAGCCTGGGGCCACGGTGGGGTCTGCTCGCCGGCGCGGGGCTGATCGTCGATTACATCCTCACGGTCGCCGTGTCGGTCGCGTCCGGGGTGGAAGCCGTCACCTCGGCGATACCAACGCTCGACTCCGCGAGGGTGGCGATCGGCCTGGTGGTGATCGTGCTGCTGGTCGCCGGCAACCTGCGCGGCGTGCGCGACGGTGGCGCCGCCTTCGCCGGCCCCACCTACCTGTTCGTGGCGGCGATCGCGCTGGTCGTGATCGCCGGTCTGGTCAAGGCCGGCTCTCACGGCTTTCACCCTGCGCTCGCGGCGCCTCACCGGGCGATCGAGGAGGTCGGCGTGTTGCTCGTGCTGCGCGCGTTCGCCTCAGGGGCGACGGCGATGACAGGGATCGAGGTGATCTCCAACGCGGTCCCGGTCTTTCGTCCGCCGGAGGCGAAGCACGCCCGCCAGACCCTCTCGGTGATGGTGGGGCTCTTGATCTCGATGTTCGTCGGCGTCGTGCTCGTCGCTCACTTCGACGGCGCCACCCCGAGCGGGAGCCAGACGGTGCTCTCCGAGATCGCGCATGACAGCGTTGGTGGTGGCGTTGCCTACGGTTTCGTGCAGGTGGCGACCGCGCTCGTGCTGCTCGTCGCCGCCAACTCCGCGTTCAATGGTTTTCCACGGCTGTTGTACTTCATGGCCCGCGACAGCTACGTCCCGCGTCTGTTCCTGCGCATGGGCGATCGCCTCGCGTTCAGCAACGGCATCCTCGTGCTCGCCGTCCCCGCAGCGGTGATCTACGCCGCCTTCGAGGGCCGCACCGAACCGTTGATCCCACTGTTTGCGATCGGGGTGTTCCTCGCCTTCACGCTCGCCCAGAGCGGGATGGTCGCGCACTGGTGGCGCCATCGCGAGCGGGGGTGGCGCCCCGCGCTCGCCACCAACCTTCTCGGCGCGATCCTCTCGGGGGCGGTCGTGCTGATCGCTGCGATCACCAAGCTCGCCGAGGGCGCCTGGGTCGTGGTGGTGCTGGTTCCGCTGATCATCGTGGCGTGCCGGCGCGTGCACGCGCACTACGTGAGCGCCCGCGAGGCGCTCACGCCACGACCGCAGGCGCCGGGACCCGACGCGGGCGGCTCCCGGCGAACGACACGCGTGACGCCACCGCGGCTGCGGCCAGAGGTCTCCGAGCGCCTGGCCGAGGCGCAGGATGACCCGTCCGAGGTGCACAGCTTCGCGGTCGTCCCGGTCGCGGTGCTCGACCTCGCCGCGCTGCACGCGCTCGCCTACGCCGTCTCGCTCGCCCAGCCGGTGCTCGCGCTGCACGTGAGCCCCACCGCCGAGGAGGCCGAGCGCTTCCGCCGCGCGTGGCAGGCGTGGGGCGACCATCTGCCGCTCGAGGTCGTCGTGTCCCCCTTCCGTGCGACGGTCGCGCCGCTGGCCAACTACATCGCCGCGCTGCACCGCCAACGCCCGGACGTGACTCTCACGCTCGTCGTGCCGGAGATCGTCGTCGCGAAGCGCTGGCAGCGGATCCTGCACAACCGCATCGCCACACGCCTGCGCGCCTCCCTGATCGCCTACGAGGGCATCGTCATCACCACGGTTCCGTTCCACCTCACGAGCTAGTGGCGGCGGCGAGCAGAGCGGGGGTGGTCGAGCTCACGCTCTATGAAGCTGATGGAGTTCGCGGGCGCGGACGTGGGAGCGCGGTGCTGTCAACCTCGTGCGGGCGGTGACGGGCAGGACGGTGGGTACCCTCTAGCCGGCACTGTCTACAAGGAGGAACATCGATGACGTCACTCGATCGCCATGACGAGGTGTTTGTGCTCAACCTCGGCGACGGCGAGAACCGTTTCAACGCCGACTCGCTCACGGCCCTGGAGGCCCATCTCGACGAGGTCGAGGCCGCCGCGGCGCCCCGCGCGCTGGTCACGACCGCCACGGGCAAGTTCTGGTCCAACGGGTTGGACCTCGGATGGCTGGGCGGCCAGGGTGACGCGGCGGGACCGTTTATCACGCGCGTGCACGCGCTCTTGGCGAGGGTGCTGGAGATGGGTGTCCCATCCGTGGCGGCGTTGCAGGGTCACACGTTCGCCGCGGGAGCGATGCTCGCGCTCGCTCACGACGAGCGCGTGATGCGCGCCGACCGTGGGTTCTTCTGCCTGCCCGAGGTGGATATCAAGATTCCGTTCACGCCGGGGATGAGCGCTCTGATAGCCGCGCGCCTGCCCACCCGCGCCGCGCACGAGGCGATGACCACCGGGCGACGCTATGGGGGTCGGGACGCGGCAAGCGCCGGCATCGTCGAGGAGGCGCTCAGCGAGGCCGAGTTGCTGCCCCGCGCGCTCGAGCGCGCCGCGGCGCTGGCCGGGAAGGACCCGTCCACGTTCAGGGCGATCAAGCAGCGCCTCTATCAGGACGCGCTGGCGGCGCTACGCTCATCGCAGGGTTTCTGAGGGTCCGCAGCGGATCTAGCACGACGCGGGCGCCCGAGCCGGTCGGGGGCTCGCCAGACTGAGCAGCTCCTCAGTTGCCACGCGCCGCTACGACATCCGTCGAGAACGACCGCCACGGCACTTAGTTTTCTCACGTCGTGCCGAGGTCCTGCGCATGGTTCACCGGAGCCAGGTCCGCCAACGTCTGCAGATGACACTCGACCGATGACGCCGGGCGCCGGAGCGACGCAGGCAAGCGCCGGACCGGGGGGCAAGCGCTCCGAGCTCAGCCGCGGCGAGCAGCACAAGCGGGCTCAGGCGAAAGCCAAGCGGCACACGAAGCATCCTGAGACGCACGGCAAGCACAAGCACGGCAAGCATCTCAAGCACCACAAGCGCAAGCACCGGCGCAAGAAGCATCACAAGCATCACATCTCCGGTATGCCCGGTGCGCCGCTGGCGCCGGCGATTCCCGTCTCGCCGCCAGCGCCTTCCCCAGCGCCCGTTTCATCGCTCGGCTCGCCGCCGATCAGGCTGTCCCAGGCGCGCCGCCTGCTGTGGCGGGCTGGCTTCGGACCGACGCCCGGGCAGGCCGAGGCGCTTGCTGGCCAGCCCCTCCAGCAGGTCGTCTACGGCCTCACCCGGCCCTCCGGCGCGGCTGTCCTCAGCGGTCCGGAACCTGTCAACGATAAGGGCGAACCGCTCGATCCGATCGACACGTGGGGTGACGATCATTGTTGGTGGCTCGACCGCATGGTCCGCTCCGACCAGCAGCTCGTCGAGCGCATGACCTTCATCTTCCACGACTGGTTCGCCAACTCCAACGAAAAGGTCAACTCGCAGCGGCTGATGCTCGACCAGAACGAACTGTTTCGCGAAAAGTGCCTCGGCAGCTTCCACGACCTCTTCCTCGCGGTCACCTCCAACCCCGCGATGCTCGTGTTCCTTGATGGAATCTACAACTCCTTCAACCCCGACAGCGAAACCGATGAAGTCAACGAGAACTATGCCCGCGAGATGATGGAGCTGTTCTCGCTCGGAGCCGACCGCGGCGCCTATACCCAGGACGATGTCCACGAAATGGCTCGCACACTGACCGGCTTCACCGCCGAGTGGACCGAGGAAGGGTACGCGAACTTCCGCTTCGACCCCTATCGTCACGACGACGGATTGAAGACCGTGTTCGGCCAGACCGGCAACTGGAGCTGGGAAGACGCCGTCCGCCTGTGCATAGAACACCCGCTCCACGCTTCGTTCTTTGTGGCCAAGCTCTGGGGCTACCTCATCCCGAGCCCGCCCGACGAAGCGACGCTCGCCTCGCTGCAAGGTCTGTACACGAGCTCGGGCTACAGCATCCGCGCGGTGCTCGAGGCGATCCTGCAACACCCCGACTTCTACGAAGGCCAGGAGCTCGTCACGCCGCCCGTCGTCTATAACGCGGGCCTCTTGCGCGCGATCGTCCGCCCGATCGACACGACCGCCTGGACGTGGCTGTCCTCCGCCGCCGGCCAGCAGCTGTTCTACCCACCGAACGTCTCCGGCTGGGACTTCACCCGCTGGCTCGACACCTCGACCGCCAAGGCGCGCTGGGAAATGGCCAGCTACGTCACGGACAGCAATACGCCGCAAAACCGATACGTCAATCCGTGGCCCCAAGCAGGCGAACCGGAATACAGTGCCACCGAGGAACCCGCGGCGGCGCTCCAGAGCGCGATGACCTACTGGGGCAACCCGCTGCTGTCCGGCGAATCGCAGCAGTGCATCGCCGCGTTCGCGCAGTCCTGCCTGCCGCATGAAATGGCCGAATGGGAACAGAGTCCCCTCCGGGCGCTCCGCCAGAACGCGCTGCGCATGCTGATCGCCACTTCCCCCGACATGCAAGTGAGCTGACAATGGCAAAGAGCTGCTCGTGCAACGACTTCAACCGTGCGCAACTCCTGCGCCACGGCATCGCCCAGGCCGGCAAGGGCCTGCCCAGGATCGAGTCCGGGATGCCGCTGCCCGCCGGGACGGGTATGAACCGGCGCGCGTTTCTCTTGCGCTCGAGTGGTGCGATGCTGTCGGTATACGGAGCCTCGATGCTCTCACCGCGTCACTATGAAGAGGGCATCGCCCAGGCCATCGCCGCCGCGCCGCCAGAGCAGCCGGTGCTCGTTTCGATCTTCATGGAAGGCGGCTGGGACGCCCTGTCGGTGCTCGCGCCCGTCAAGGAAGCCGAATACCACAAACTGCGCCCGACGTTGGGTCTCGCCGAAGGCACTGGGGAACCGTTCACCGAGGACACGAGCCTGATGTGGCATCCCAAGGCGAAGGGTCTGGCCGAACTGCACGCAGAGGGCAAGGTGACGGTATTCCCCGCCATCGGCTACGACCCACCGGACGAGAGTCACTTCACCAGCCGCCACTACTGGGAGGTCGGCGAACTGAACACCGAGACACGCTCGGGCTGGATGGGGCGCTACCTGGATCTCGCGGGCGAACCCGGCAACCCGATGCAGGGACTGTCACTCGACTACTCGCTCGCCCCGGCGCTCGCGACCACGAAGATGCCGGTTGCGGCGGTTTCAACCCCGTCGGACTACAGCTTCTGGGCTTACGGCCTGGACGAACCGCTGACCGAACCGACGCTCGACGCGTTCGGGCAACTGGGCACGCTCGGCGCGCCCTCCCCGGCCTACGCGCAGGCGCGCGCGGCGTCGCTTGACACGAACATCATCCGCAACCAGGTGGCGCCGTTCGTCGACAAGGAAGGCAAGCATACATACACATCGCCCGTCACCTACCCGGAAACGGGCGGCGAGTTCCCCGAACGGCTCGCGGTGCTCGCGGCGATGCTCGAAGCCGGCATGCCGATCAAATGCGCCTCGCTCACCGCCGTGGGCTCCTACGACACGCACTCCGACGAGAAAGAAACCCTCAGCACGAACCTCGGTGAGACGGTTGAATCGGTGCTCGCGTTCCAGCGCGACCTCGAAGCTCGCAAATTGGACGATCGCGTGCTGATTCAGCTGTGGTCGGAGTTCGGGCGGCGTCCGCAAGAAAACGGGTCGGGCACCGACCACGGCGCGGCTGGGGTTGCGTTCCTGATCGGGACGCGCGTCGTGGGCAAAATGGTCGGCGAGTTTCCGGGCCTTGGAAAACTCGACGAAAATGAAAACCTCGTCAACACCTCGGACTACCGCGCGATGTATGCCGGTCTCCTCGGACAGTGGTTCCAGACCGAAGCGGGCCTCGTGATCCCGGAAGCGGGGACGGGCCTTGAGGGACCGAGCAAATACGGCGAAGTCCCGCAGCTGGTGACGTAATGGGCCGCGCGTCAAGATCCACTATGGCACGTCGGTGGATCTCAATGCTCGCAGTCTCTGCCCTCTGCGCGCTCGGCGTGCTTGCCGCCGTGGCGATTGCCGCCCCCGGGCATCGCGCGGGTGATCGCCGGATATCCCATCACGCACTCGTCTGTCACCCCCGTCGTGCCCACCGCCCGCGCCGTTGCCCCACCTATCGCGCATCGCGACGAGCATCCAACCCCTCACGTACCGCCCATCGCCCTATCGTGACGGCCGCGCCCCTCGGGTCCCCGGCCACTCCCGGGTCGGCTCCGCCTGGTGCTTCGGGCACGCTGGGCGGCGGCTCTACGACATCGCCGCCCGCGGTCTCCACGCCGGGGGCTCCAACAAAAACCGGTCCGCCCCCAGTGCAAGCGCCAGCCCACGTGCAAGTGACGGCGAGCGAAGAAAATGGCTATCGCTTCACGCTCTCGCAAGCGACCGTGCCCGCGGGCGAAGTCGTCTTCCAGTTCGTCAACCACGGACAGGATCCGCACAATCTGCATGTGGCTTCGGGCGAAGGGCCCGAGGCGGGTGCCGTCCCGAACGCTCCGGCGGGCCAGCACGAGGAACTGAAGGTCGTGCTGCGCGCCGGCAGCTACACCCTGTTCTGCTCGCTCCCCGGACATGAGGCGAAGGGCATGAAGGCCACGCTCACGGTTCAGTGAAGCATGGTGAGAAACGATGAGGCGCTGCCCAAATCGTCTGAGCCTCGGCGGCGGGGAGCAGCGGGGTTGACAAGCCCACAGCGTGCTGCGATGCTCGCCACCATGGGGGGCTGGGTGTACGTCGAGTCAAGTCTCCGTCGCGTTCTGCGCGGCGCGGCGCTGACAATCTCCCTCGCGCTCCTCTCAAGCCTTGGAACGGCCACCGCGGCCTCGGCCGCGGAAACGACGATCGGCTTTGACCACTTCCCCGGCGGCGTCGCGGTGCCAGCGGGGACAGTCGTGACCAACCAGTGGGAAACTGAAGGGCTGAAGCTGGGCAAGGCCGAAGAATTCGGGCAAGCCTCGGTGGGGGGCAACTGCGGAAAGCCGACCGTCGAGCGCGAAAGCGCGACCCCGGCCGCCTCGCCGCCGAACTTCGCGGTGCTGGCGACGTGCTTCGCGGCATTCAACACCGAGGGCACCTACGGCGCCCTGGCCGCGCCCGCCCACGGCTCCCTGTCGGTCGAGGTTCGCGACCTGACCTCGGCCCCGAACGTCGCCGTCACCCTCACCGGCTACAGCAGCACAGGGACGGTGGTCGCCGAAGGTCACGGGGAAGCCGCCAGCGGAGCCTGGCAGAAGCTGTCCGCGACGCTGAACGGGGCGGGCCGGATCAGCTACTTCGCGATCGCCACGGCGCTTGTCACCTCGCAGGAAGTGGCGATCGACAACCTCAGCTTTGAAAAGGTCGAAGTAGAAACTAAAAAAGAAAAAGAAGAAAAAGAAGAAAAAGAAAAACAACAGAAAGAAAAAGAAGCTAAAGAAAAAGAAGCAAAAGAAGTAAAAGAAAAGAGCGGCGGCGGTGGTGGTTCCACGGGCGGCGGCAGCGGCTCGACCCCTCCTACGCCGCCGACGGCGGCGCTGGCGCTGGCTACGCCGAACCCTAGCGCCGGTCAGCCGATCACTCTGAGCGGCGCCGGCTCGAGCGCCGGCAGCGGCCGCATCATCTCCTACGGCTGGAACTTCGGTGGCGGCGAAAAAGAAGAAACGAGCACCGGCACCGACCCCGAAGCGCACGTCATGTTCTCGCCGGGTCCGCACACGGTGACGATGATCGTGACCAACTCCAACCACGAAAAATCCACGACGCGCTTCGGCCTGAACCTGCCGACGAACTTGAAGGCCCATATTCCCGACGGCGGGGAAGGCGAATGCCAGCCGACGCTCGAAATCGGCGACGCGCGCCTGCTTGCCGAATGCATCCAGAAGCTCGGCAACGGCTACGTGATCGAGGGGCAGCTCGAGATCAACGGCACGGTGCTCGCTCCGAAGGGCGGCGGGTTCCTGAAGATCAAGACCGCTCCGGACTACGCCGTCCTTGGCGGCGGCACGGAGACCGAGCTCTACGGAGCCCAGGTGGACGTCCAGCTCGAAAACACGCCGCTCGGAAGCATGGTGCTCGGCGAACGCAACCTCGAAACAGAACCTATACCCCTGGAAATCAACGGCGGTGTACCGCCGAAATTCGAAGGGATCATCCACGGCTTCCGCGGCTCGCGCGCGCACGCCGCCGCCGGCGGCGGGAGTGGCGGTGGCAGTGGTGGTGGCAAGCCCGTCACGACCGGCGGCGCCAAACCGTCGAAGACGCTGCTGTACGTCTTCGGCGTCGGCAAGAACTGCAAGGCGGGCGAAACCAAAAAGGCCGGCTGCTGCCCGCCGCCCAACGGGCACATCGTGTGCGCTGAAATCCCCGGCAACTTCCCGATCACGGGCCTCGTCGACGTCTACCTGAACAACAAGGGGCAGACGCTCCTCTATGTGCAGGTGGGCTTGAGCTTGAAGGAAGTCAACCTCGAAGCGACCGGCGCGCTCGAAATCCGCGTCAACGACGAAAGCGGGATCGAACTCCAGTCGCTCAAGTTCGAAATCGGCGAAGCGGCGCTGAAGCCGATCTTCAAGATCAAGGGCGCCTCGTTCGAATACTTTTTCCCCTCGTACGAAGAAGAATCGAAGGCCAACACCTGGCAGGCGAAGGGCACGATCACGTTCGGCGAAGAAGTGGCGAAGCTGAAGGCTGAAATGGCGTTCAAGCAGGGCAACTTCAAGAAGGCCGCGATGAGCCTCACGATCAAACCGGGCGTGCCGATCTATGCCGGCATCTTCCTCAACGAGATCGGCGCCACGCTCGCCGTGGAACCGGTCGAATTCGGAGGCAGCCTCGGCGCGAGCATCGCGGAAGTGCTCGAGCTGGAACTCGAATTCCGCTACCGCGAAGCGACCGAAAAAGAACTCGGCTACTTCGGCGGTGAAGGCAGGCTGTCGTTCAAGGAAAACCAGATCGCCTCGCTCGCGGCGGACGTCTACTCGGACGGCTACGTCGACGCCGCGCTCAAGATCCAGCTAAGCCTGCCGTTCGGGTCGAAAGAACCGGTGGCGGAAGTGCGGGGAGGGTTGAGCTTCTGGGATGAAACGAACAACCCGGAAGGAGCGCTCTGGCAGGTCCAGGGCGAAGCGTACCTGAAGATATGGATCATCGAAATCGAAGGCCAGGTGCTGGTGAACAACAAATACGTCGCAGGCTGTGCCGCGATCAACGGAGCTGGGGCAGAGGGGCACTACCAGTTCTCGGACAGCGGCATCGGCGGCGGCTTCTTCGCGTTCAGCAACTGCTCAGACCAGCTCAAAGAATTCAAGGAGAAGCCGGCAACGAAGCACAGCGGTGGCTTCGTCAAAGAAGAATCGGCGCGCTTCCTGCCGAGGTTCGGGAGTGCGCTCAGCGATGCGCCGGTCGCGACGACGGCGGCCGGCGGGGAAAGCGAGACGTTCAACCTGCCCGAAGGCACGCAGGGCCAGGAGCTGCGCATCACCTCCTCGGCGGGCAGCCCGGTCGTGCACATCGCGGGCCCCGGCGGCCAGAGCTACACTACGCCTGCAGCGCCGAAGCAGGTCGCGAGCGTCCCCGGCCAGTTCATCGCCGCGCTCGCCCCGAACCCGAATCAGGTGCTCATCCTCCTGAAGCACCCGAAGGGCGGCAAGTGGACCGTCGCGACGCTCCCCGGCTCAGGCCCGCTGAGTAAGCTCGAAACGGCTGAAGATGTGGCACCGGCCACCGTGCGGGTGCACGTCCACGCACATGGTCCCAGTTACGCGCTCGCTTACAAGATCGCCCACCACGTGCCCGGGACGGCGGTGCGTTTCGTCGAACGCGGCAAGGACAGCACCCACGTCCTGGGAACAGTCAAGGCGGCACGCGGCACATTGCGCTTCACCCCCGAGGAAGCCCTGTCGCGCAATCGCAGCATCGTTGCCTATCTGCTCAACACCGAAGGCGTGGAGGTCCGTGAGCTACCTGTGGGTCACTACACCGCTCCCGGCCCGTTCCGGCCCGGCAGGCCGCACAAGGTGCACATCGCGCGACGCCGAAACGCCGCGCTCGTCACGTGGAGCTCGGTCCCGGGCGCGCGCAGCTACAACATCAAGATCACCGGCAGCGACGGGCGCCTGGAAACGCACTCGCGCAAGCCCGGCGAACGCGGTGTGGTCATACCCAACGTACTCGGGTTCGAGAGCTTCACCGCGACGGTGACGGCGGTCGGCGGCAAGGACCAGCTGCCGGGACGGCCGGCGACCGTCAAGCTGGCGCCGCTGAAGGTCAAGGTGCGGTCCTCAGCGAAACGGCGGTCCGGCAAGAAAAAGCGATAGCCGGCAGCGCCGAAGATCGAGAACGGGCCGGAGAGGGGGACGCCGGCTCGCCCACGTCGCTGAGCTTCGCTTCGTCGCCTAACCGGCCCTCTCCGCGCTGCGCAGTCCGCTGAGCAGCCAGATCGCCCGGGGCGACGCGCAGGTCGATGCCGTCGACCGCGCGCACGCCCCCCTTGAAGTCCTTGACGAGGCCTTCGACCTCGATCCCGTTGTCGGTGGGCGCGTCCACGTCGTTGGCGCCGGCCGCCGTCACGCCGAGCCCTCGGCCTCGGTCGCCAGGCGGGGCGACGGCGAAGGCTCGACGCGCAGCACGCGCGCGGGCAGGTGTGGCAGCCACCAGTTCCAGCGCCCAAACAGCGAGATCACGGCAGGCACGAGCAGCGCCCTGATCACGGTCGCATCCAGCAGGATCCCGGCCGCGAGGCCGGTCGCGAGCACTTTGATTTCGGTCTCCGGTCCCGAGGCGAGCGAGACGAACGCGAGGAACAGGATCAGCGCGGCGCTCGTGACCAGGCGCCCGGTGCGCCCGATGCCCCGCACGATTGCGGTCTCGGTCGAGCCGGTGGCGTCGAACTCCTCGCGCATGCGTGCGAGGATGAAGACCTCGTAGTCCATCGACAGCCCGAACAGGAACGCGAACACCATCAGCGGGATCCAGGCGGTGACAGAGCCCGTCGCGGAGATGCCCCAGATCAGGCTCGAGCCGTGGCCTCGCTGCCACACGAGATCGAGCACGCCCCAGGCCGCGCCGACGCTGATCACGTTGAGCACGACCGCCTTCAACGGCAACAGCAGCGAGCGGAACGCGCGCGCGAGCAGGATGAAGGTGATGATCGCGATCAGCGCGATCATCAGGGGGAAGTTGCCGTACACGGCGTCGATGAAGTCCTTGTTCTGAGCGCCGATCCCGCCGACGCGGACTTCCGGACCGGCCGCATGCGCAGCTGCCCGCACGTGTTCGAGCGTCGAGCGCCCCGCCGCCGTGGAGGCGTCGGACGTCGGGAACTCATCCACCATCGCCGCTCCCGGGCGGCGCCACTGCGCGAGGGCGGGCGCGACCGCGCCGTGCACGCCCGCCACCGAGGAGAGCTCCTCGGCCACGTGCGCAGGCGAGGTCGATCCGCCGATGAGCACCTCGGCTGGGAGCAGCACGCCCGAGCCGATGCCCGAGCGCTCCAGCGCCACCAGACCCTGCTTGGCGTTGCCTTCTTTGGCGATCGTGTTCGCGTTGGAGGTGCCCAGCTGCAGGTTAGTGGCGGCGAGCACGAGCGCCGCGAGCACGAGCGCGGCGCCGACCGCAGCGATCCAACGCCGGCGCACGATCAGCTCCGCCCAGCCGGTCCACGAGCGGCTGGCCTTGTCGTCGTCGCGGATGTGCGGCCAATCAAGGCGCGCGCCGAGCTTTGACAGCACGACCGGCAGCAGCGTCGAGGCGACGATCACGCTGATCAGCGGGATCAGCATGCCGCCGTAGCCGACAGAGCGCAGGAACGGAACCGGCAGCGCGACGAGCGCGAGCAGTCCGATTGCGACCGTGGTGCCGCTGAACACGACCGCTCGCCCGGCGGTCTGCATCGCGCGTTCGATCGCCGCGTCGCCCTGCAGGCCGTGGGCGCGCTCCTCGCGCCAGCGGACGACGACGAGCAGCGAGTAGTCGATCGACACGCCCAGGCCGATCAGCGCGATCAGGAACTGCACGATCGGAGAGACTTCGGTGACCGTCGTCAGGCCCCATACGACCAGGAAGGTGGTGAGGATCGAGGCGATCGCCATCATGATCGGCACGATCGCCAGGAACGATCCGAACACGAAGGCGAGCACGAGCAGCGCGCCGAAGCCGCCCAGCATCGCCTCGAGCAGCACACCGGGGCCCTTGCCGCCGCCGCTCTGCACGGACAGCGCGTCAAACCCGGTCAGGTGCACCGGTGCGCCGGCGACAGTCACGCCGGCGAGTGCCGCGGTCGCGTGTTTCGCCGCTTCCGGGTTGGCTTCGAAGGCCTGCTTCGGGTCCGGCGGCGGGTAGGCGACCACAAAGGTGGTGTGGCTGTCGCTCGAGAGAAACGTCGGGCTGTGAGTGCTCGCGTAGCCAGCCAGGCGCGTGCCGGGGAGCGTGCGCTCCAGGCGCGATTCGACGACCCGCAGTTCAGCCTGGATGGCCGGGGAGTTGACCGACTGGCTCGCCGGCAGCGTCACCACGGCCAGCAGCGGAGCGCCGTTGCCGCCGGTGCCGTGGAAGTCGTGTGCGATCTGCTGGTTGGTGACGAAGCCTTCCTTGCCGGGCACCGAGAACTTCTGTTTGAGCGCTTTGCTCGCCGAGCCGGCGGAGCCCATGCCGATCAGGGTCAGCACCACCCAGAAGGCGACGACGATGCGCTTGTGAGCGAGAACCCAGCGTGTCAGCGATGCCATGTGCGTTCCTTCCTATTTCTTGGTGTCGATGGTGCCCTTGCGCTTAGACGGCGCCGTGCTCCAGAACTCATCGGTCATCTGACGCGGCCGCGTTCGTCGAGCTGTGGAGCACTGCTTGCTTTATTTGCGTAGACCTTCTCCAGAAGAATGATTCAGTCCTAAAATGATTTATATCAAAAATCTTTCAAGATGACTATGATCCTTGACGTGGATAAGAAGAAGCAGCCGTCGCGCTCTGCCGCGCGACCCCAATCAACATTAGGTAGCTCACGCGGCGCTGTCTTCTCGAAACGTGCGCCGTTGGGGCCGGCCGGCGCCGCCACGACCGGTGCCGCCAACGAACCATGGCCGGCGAATCTGGCTCCGGCATTCGAGGGCGCGAGCCCTTCGCCTGAGGCGGCCGTGCCCTTTCGCTCGGTAGGATTCACGGTATCGACGACCGGATACGCGATCTCTCGCCGCTTTCGCGAGATCCTCGCGCCGCTGGAGCTGGAGCCTCGCGATTTTGCGCTGCTGCGCGCTGTGGGGGCCGCCGAGGGCTCTTCTCAGCAGGCGCTGGCCGAGCGCATGCGGATCCTGCCGAGTCGGATGGTGGCCTTTATCGACGCACTCGAGCGGCGTGGATTGGTCGAACGCAGGCACAACCCTGAGGATCGGCGCACCCGTGAGCTGTACCTCACCGAGGATGGTCGCAGCCTGGTCGACCGGGCGTTTGCGCTCGCCGTCGGCCACGAGCGCGACCTGTGCGCCGAGCTCAGCGACGCAGAGCGCGAGCAGCTGCTCGACCTATTGCAGCGTGTGAGCCTGAGGCTCGGCCTGCACGCCGAGCAGGGCCACGCGGCGCTCACCGACGAGTAGACAGACGCTAGCGCTCCCCGGCGAGCCCGCGGCGCAGCCGGTTTTCACGGCGGAGCTCCTCCACGGCCTCGTCGATTCCGCCGAGCGCACCGTGTCCATCGCCTTCGAGCAGCTCGGGTTCCAGGCGGTGTCGGACGAGCTCGCCGGCGATTGCGTCCACTCGCTGCGCCCCCGCGCCGGGCCTCGAGCTGACGACGCGCTGCAAGTGCCGTCCGCGAAACAGCAGCCCCACGCCGTCGTCCACAGCCCAGCCCCCTCTGAGGGCGCCGTCGCGCACGCTCGCCAACCACACCGGCAGGCGCTCGGGCTCGCCGTCGGCGTGGACGGTCATCGAGCCGTCCAGCAGTCCCAGGCCGGCAATCGGCTCGGGTGGACCGCTCGAACGTGTCACGCCGCCCTGGAACCAGCACATTGCGCCGGCGCTCAAGCCGGCGAGGACGGCGCCCCGTCGCCACGCCTCGATCAGCAGCTGATCGAGCCCGTGCGCGTGCCAGATCGCGAGCAGGTTGCGCATCGAGCCCCCGCCCACGTAGACGATGTCCTGGCTGAGCACGATCTCCCATAGCGGACGTCTCGCGTCGCGCAGGCGGAACAGCGAAAGGTGCTCCGGCACGCAGGGGCGGTCGGCGAAGCGCGCCTGAAACGCGTTGATCTGCGCGGTCGTATCGCCCGCGGCGGTCGGTAGGAAGAGGATGCGCGGCTCACTCGCGCGCGCGAGTGACAGAACGAAGTCGTCGAGCAGCGGGTTGGTCGGCTCCATCGTGAAGCCTCCGCCGCCCATCGCGAAGATCTGCCGTTCCTCGATTGGGGCGGTCGACCGGTGCTCTGCGCCGGCGGCAGGTGTGGCGCTCACGCCACGACCCTCACGCCGCGACCGGCTCCCGCATGGCGCTCGCGGCGCTCGCACCGAGATAGGAGACGTCCAGGCGAGTCTCCGAGACGCCTCCCTCGGCTGGCTCGACCAGGTAGGCGCGCCCGTCTGCGCGTGAGCTCACGGCATGCTCTAGGCGAGTGCCACGGAAGTGCAGCGCCACGCCGTCCTCGACCGCGAATCCCGGGCGCATGCCGTCGCCGACGAAGCGGTGGTACTCCGCGCGCCGGGCGGGCTCGGCGTCGTAGTGGACGCAGTTGGAGTACGGCAGCAGCCCGAGCCCGCGCACGCCCCGCGGCGCGCCGTGGAATGCGCTCAGCGCCTGCGCGAACCAGCACAGCGATCCGGCCGAAGGTCCGCACAGCACGATGCCATGGCGCCAGGCTTTGCGCAGGATCGCGTCCAGGCCGTGCGCCCGCCACGCGCCGAGCATGCTCACCACGTTGCCGCCGCCAACATAGATCAGGTCCTGCGCCAGCAGGTGTGTGGCGAGATCGTCCTCGACCCCGCCCGTGCCCTGGTCGCGGCGGAACAGCGAGACGTGACTGGCGTCGCAGGAGGGGGAGAAGCGGCGGTAAAAGCGCACCACGTAGTGATCGGCGTCGCCCGAGGCGGTCGGCAGGAAGCAGACGCGCGGCCGTGCGGCATCCGTCAGCGAGAGGACGTAGTCATCGAGCAGCGAGCTGTCTTTCTCCATCGAGAAGCCCCCGCCTCCAAAGGCGACGATCTGGGCATCCTTGGATCGCATCGGGCGCATCGCGCTCGCTTTGTTCGGTGGGAAGACAACACAGACAGCTTGCCTCAGGCTGCCCGAGTGGACGCCCCGGCGGTATGGACCCCAGTCGGAGATTTGCTCACCCTGGCCTGGACAGGCGACCTACCGACCGCGGCGAGCGTCGCGCCCGCGAGCAGGCTGGCGGCGATCATGAACTCCCAGGCCCCCTTGAAGTCTCCCGCGGTGTGCGGCGTCCCCAGCACCGCGACGAGGATCGCGAAGCCGAGGGCCGAGCCGATCTGACGGCCGGTGGTCTGAACCGCGATCCCGGTCGCCAGCCGCTCCGGTGCGAGCGTCGCGGCGACGGCGCCCGTCAGCGAGGGGATCATCAGCCCGACACCAACCCCGCCGATCATCATGCCGGGGAGGAAGTCGGCCGCGTAGCGGGGCGCGCCGGTCAGGTGCGTGACCCACCACACCCCGCCCAATGCGAACAGCAGCGCGCCGACGGCTCCCACCCGTCCGGGGCCGAAGCGCGCGCCCAGTCGCGCACCGGGGACCGCCATCGCGGCGGCCATCGCGGGTCCGGGGAAGATCTCGAGGCCCGCGGTGATGATCTGCCTGTGCCAGATCCCGGTCAGGAACAGCACGCTCGCGAGCAGCATCGCGGCGAACGCCACGAAGAACAGCAGGGACCCCAGCGTGGCGAGGCTGAAGGCCCGCACCTTGAGCAAAGCCGGCTCCACGATCGGGGAGGGGTGATAGGCGATGCGCCGCCCGACCATCGCGATCAGCAGCGCGGTGAGGGCGAACAGGCCGAGGATGCGCGGGCTCGCCCAGCCCCAGGTGGAGCCCTCGATGATCCCCACGACGAGCGTCGCCATCGCCGCGGTCAGGATGCCCGCGCCGAGGAAATCTGCCCGCTCCGTGTCGGGATGGCGAACCTCGCGCAGCACGCGCCAGCCGGCGATCAGGCTCGCGAGACCGACCGGCACGTTGACGATGAACACCCAGCGCCAGCTGACCTGCACGAGCAGGCCGCCGAGCGGCGGTCCGGCGGCGGCGGCGATCCCGCCGACGGCGGCCCAGATGCCGATCGGGATGTGGCGCTTCGCGGGCGGGAACTCAGGCAGCAGCAGCCCGAGCGAAGCGGGCATCAACAGCGCCGCGCCGAGTCCCTGCACCGCGCGTGCCGCGACGAGCAAGGGGATCGACGGCGCCAGCGCGCAGGCGGCCGAGGCCGTCACGAACACGCCCGTGCCGAGCAGGTAGGAGCGCTTGCGCCCGAACGTGTCCGACCAGCGCCCCGCGGCGATCAGGAACGCGGCGAAAACAATCGTGTAGGCGTTCAGCACCCACGACAGCGAGCGCAGGCTCGTGCCGGGGAACTCCGTGTGGATCTGCGGAAACGCGATGTTGACGATGAACACGTCGAGGCCGGCCATGAACACGCCGGCGACGACGACCAAAAGAACCTGCCACCTGCGCTCCATTGATTTCCTCCGGTGTCGGGTCTGGGTGGCGTGACGTGACTGTCGCGCTCGTGCTACCTGGTCACGCCGTCTGCGCGCAGCTGGGTTGCATGACAGGACCAACCATACCACAGAGAGTTTTGTCACGCAACTAAGTGGTAGACTCGAGGGATGCTGAAAAGCGACTACGCCGACCAGAACTGCTCGGTCGCCCGCGCGCTGGAGCTCGTCGGCGAGCGCTGGACGATCCTCGTGTTGCGCGACGTGTTCCTCGGTCGCAGGCGCTTCGATCAGATCCAGCAAAGCCTCGGCGTCGCCCGCAACGTGCTCGCCGCGCGCCTGGATCGCCTCGTCGCCGAGGGGATTCTCGAAAAGGTGCCCTACCAAGAGCGCCCGCTGCGCCACGAATACCGGCTGACCCCAAAGGGCGTCGACCTGTGGCCCGTGACCGTCGAGCTGCTGCGCTGGGGCGACCGCTACGCCGCGCCCGACGCGGGCCCGCCGGTCGTGCTGCGGCACAAGGGCTGCGGCGGCGAGCTCGGCGAGCGCCGGATCTGCACGCGCTGCGGCGAGCCATTGGAGGCACGCGACGTGCGCGCCGAGCCCGGCCCCGGCGCCGTGAACGCTGGGTCCGAGCGCTCGCAGGGGAGCTCTTCACGCTCTGAGTCCATGTCCGCTGCCGGCTGAGGCGCGCTGGCCTCCTACAGTGTCCGTCGATGGCGGACGATCCGAGCGACAGGGTGAGCGAGGCAGCAATATCGCTGAAAGGCGTGGTCAAGCGCTACGGCGAGATCACGGCCGTGGATGGTCTGGACCTCGAGGTCCCGGTGGGCGTGTGCTTCGGCCTGCTCGGGCCGAACGGGGCGGGGAAGTCGACGACGATGCGGATGCTTACCGCGCAGGCGCTGTCCGACGAGGGCGAGATCGCGGTGCTGGGATACACGCTGCCGGGCGAGTCAAAGCAGGCGCGGATGGAGATGGGGGTCGTGCCGCAGCTGGACAACCTCGACGTCGAGCTGACCTGCCGGCAGATATTGACGATATTCGCACGCCTCTATCGCGTTGGCGGCGGCGAGCGCAAGGCGGCTGTGGAGCGAGCGTTGAAGCTCGCGAACCTCGAGCCGCGGGCGGACACGATCGTCAGAGAGCTCTCAGGCGGGATGCGCCGCAGGCTGCTGGTCGCGCGCGGGCTGATCCATCAGCCACGGCTCGTGCTGCTGGACGAGCCGACGGTGGGGCTCGACCCGCAGGTGCGCCAGGAGCTGTGGTCGCTGATCGACGGGCTGAGGGTGAGCGGCGTGACCGTGCTGATGAGCACGCACTACATCGAGGAGGCCGAGCGGCTGGCGGATACGGTGGCGGTGATGTCGCACGGCAAGATCATCGCCCAGGGCACACCGGCTGAGTTGGTGCGTGCGCACGCGGGGGAGCAGGTGCTCGAGGTGTATGGGACGCCGGAGCGGCTGGCGGAGGTAAGCGAGCTGGCGGGTAGCAACGGCTGGTCGAGCCGGCGCAGTGGGCCGGCGGTGGCGATCATGCGCGCGGAGGAGCTGGACGGGCAGGCGCCCGAGGGCGTGCGCCGCCCGGCGAATTTGGAGGATGCGTTCGTGGCGCTGACCGGGGAGCAGATCGAGTGAGCGCTCAGGCGCAGAAGATAACGTCTGACGCGCGCGCGCGAGGAGTGCACCGACTCGAACCGGTGGCGATCCGCGCGATCATGAGCAAGGACATCGTGATGTTCGGTCGCTACTGGAAGGCGACCACGTTCTCCTCGGTCATGCAGCCGACGATTTACCTGCTCGCGTTCGGGCTCGGGTTCGGAACGCTCGTCAAAACCATCGGGCACGTCAAGACGATCGAGTACATCGGGACCGGCACGGTCGCCACCGCAGTTCTCTTCTCCTCCGCGTTTCCGGGCATGTTCAACACGTTCGTGCGCTGGCAGTTCCAGCGCACCTACGACGCGATGCTCGCCGCGCCGGTCGACGTCGAAGAGCTGATCACGGCCGAAGTGCTGTGGATCGCGATACGCGCTGGTGTTTACGGCCTCGCACCGCTGCTTGTGGCGATGGCGTTCGGGCTCGAACCGAACGTGGGGATGCTCCTCGTGCCGCTGATCGGGTTCGTCACCGGTTTCGGCTTCGCCGCGTTCGGCGTGGCGATCGCCGCGGTGGCCAAGACGATCGACAACTTCAACTACGTCACAAGTGCCGTGCTGACGCCGATGTTCCTCGTCGCTGGCACCTTCTTCCCGGTCTCGGCGCTGCCCGTCGGCGTGCGAACTGTCGCGCAGGTCAACCCGCTGTATCACTGCGTGCAGCTCGTCCGCGACGCCTCACTCGGCAACCTTGGAACCGCCGATCTGGGGCACGCAGCCGTGCTGATCGCCTTCGCCCTGCTGATGTGGCGGCTGGCGATCTCGCAGCTGGGCAAACGCTTGATCGATTGAGCTTACGAAACATTGAGGTTCGTCTCACGCTGGTCATACAGGTGGCGGCGATGCTCCCGGCATGAGACTTTTTTGGGAGACCCGTTCGCGCGCTGTTCCGACAGCGTGGTTGGCGCCGGTCACCACAGCAGCTGGCAACGCATGGCCCTCGCGCGCGCGGGAAAAGATGGTGGCCATACGGATGGGGCGACCCGAGCTCGCGGTCTTGGTCGCGCTCGCCGGCGCGCTGAACCTGTGGGCGCTCTCGCGCAACGGCTGGGCTAACGACTACTACAGCGCGGCGGTGCGCTCGATGAGCACGAGTTGGCACAACTTCCTGTTTGGCTCGCTCGACGCGAGTGGCGTGATGACGGTCGATAAGCCGCCGCTTGCGTTGTGGGTGCAGTCGCTGTCGGTGCGGGTCTTCGGCTATCACCCGTTGAGCATGCTCGTGCCGCAGGCGCTGATGGGCGTGGCGAGCGTCGCGCTCGTATACGACTTGGTGAGGCGCCGGTTCGGGCGGATCGGCGGGTTCGTAGCCGGGCTGGCGCTGGCGACGACGCCGATCACGGTCGGGATCTCGCGGCACAACAACCCCGATGCGCTGCTCGTGCTGTGCTGTGTCGCGGCGCTGTGGTGCACGGTGCGCGCGCTCGAAGCCGAGCGCTCCCGCGCGCAGACTCGCTGGCTGGTGCTCGCGGGCGTATCAGTCGGCCTCGGCTTCGAGACCAAGATGGCGGTCGCGCTGATGGTCGTGCCCGGGATCGTTGCGGCGTGGCTGTGGATCGCGCCGGCCACGAAAGGCCGTCTGCACGCGCTGCGCCAGCTGCTCGCGGGGGGCGGCGCGATGGTGCTCGTCGGCGGCGCCTGGCCGCTGCTCGTCGAACTGACCCCGGCGGCCGACCGCCCATGGATCTCTGGCACGAGCGACAACCGGATCCTGTCGCTGATCCTTGAATACAACGGCCTCGGGCGCGTGGACGGGCAGTCCGGTGGGGCGGGCGGGCTCCAAGACACGGGCGGCAACATGTTCGGCGGCACGCCCGGGCCCTTGCGCCTGCTGAACTCCGCGCTAGGCGGTCAGGCCGGCTGGCTGCTTGGCTTCGCGCTCGTCAGCGCTCTGGGCATCCTCGTGGCAAGTCGTCTGCGGCGCGCCGATCCGCGTAGCGGCTGGTTGATCGCCGTCGGCGGTGCGTTCCTCCTCACCGCCGTGGTGTTCAGCGAGGCGAAAGGCATCTTCCATCCCTATTACGTCTCGCTGCTTGCGCCGTTCGTCGCCGCGCTCACCGGCGCGGGGGCCGCGCAGATGATCGCCGGCGGGCTGAGCGCCCGCATCCTCGGTCCGCTGGCGATCATCGCGGGCGTCGCGACCGAGCTCGTGGTCCTCCATCGGTACCCAGGACAGCTGACCTGGCTGCCCCCAATCCTGATCGCGGTGGGCGCGATCGCCGTAATCGCCCTGGTTGCGTTCAGTAAGCCGCATATCTGCATGGTCGCCACAGGCACGGCGCTCGCTGTGCTGCTGCTGGCGCCCTCGGTGTGGGCGGTGGACACGCTGGGGTACGCGACGAGCGGCACCTTTCCCTCCGGCGGACCGGCCTCGGCCGAGACCGGCGCGGGCGGCGGCTTCGGCCGCCCGGGCGGAGGATTTGGCGGACGCGCGGGAGGCGCAGGGGAAGGGCGGTTCGGGATCGGCGGCGCCGGCGGAGTGCAGCTGTTCGGCAACGGCGGCCCTCCCTCGGGTGGTCCGGGTGTTGCGGGTGGAGTCCCCACCGGCGCACCTCCAGGATTCCCGGTAGCTTCGGGCCGAGGCGCGTTTGGCGGTGGACCGGGTGGCGGTCAAGGACCGGGTGGCGCTGGCGGCCAGTTCGGCAACGATGCCGCGCTGACGAAAGTCCTGTCATACGTGAAGCAGCACGGCGGCGGCACGATTGCGGTCTCCAGCCAGTCGAGCGCGGCCGAGGCGATCATCGCGAAAGGTGCGAACGTGGCTGGGATCGGCGGGTTCTCAGGGCGTGAGAGCGACGTGAGCGTGTCATGGCTGGCACAGGAGGTGCGCGTGGGCCACATCCGCTGGGTGCTGGCCGAAGAACGAGGTGGCGGAGGGCCGGGCGGTGGAGGTGGAGGCCTGCCGGGCGACACACGCGCGGGCGCGAAAGCAGCGATGGCGGCGGTGGCGAAGGCATGTGAGCGGGTGACGCTGACCACCACTACAGCGACAGGGACAGGGACGAGTGGGATCGGGGTTGGCAAAACCAGCAGCACGACCGCTGGGACCGCGTCTGGAAGCACGCTCTACGACTGTCGGGGCCAAGCCGACCGGCTCTGAGGCGCTTCCGGGTTGTGCGCTGTCAAGGCGCGAACACCTGCGCGTGGTGGTTCATCTGTGAACAAAAGCAGGACTCGTCGCTGGACGCACTGACAACATCCGCTCACCGCCGATTGACATACTCCCACTCCCCTGCTGTGTTGCGGCTCATCACGATCCCGATCAGTCACTACTGCGAGAAGGCGCGGTGGGCGCTCGAGCGGGCGGGGATGCCTTATCGCGAGGAGCGCCACGTTCAGGGTGTCCATCAGCTGATTGCGCGGCGCGCGGGTGGAGGGATGACGGTTCCCGTGCTCGTGACACCCGACGGGGTGATCGGTGATTCCTCGGACATCCTTGCCTGGGTCGATGAACGCACGCCGCCGGAGCAGCGGCTGTTCCCCTCAGCGCCTGGAGCGCGCGAGGAGGTCGAGCGTCTCTGCCGGCGCCTGGACGAGGGACTCGGGCCGAGAGGGCGGCGGCTCCTGTATGTCCACATGCTCGCCGACCCGAAGCTCGCGCTGCGCTTCAACAACGCGGGCGTGCCTGGCTGGGAGGACCGTTTCATCCGGTATGGATGGCCGGTCGCCCAGCGCTACGTCAAGCGCGTGCTCGACATTCACCGGGGGATCGAGATCGAGGACGAGGCGGCGGTCTTCGGCGAGCTCGACTTCGTCGCGGAGCTGCTCTCCGACGGCCGTCCGTACCTGTGCGGCGAGCAGTTCAGCGCGGCTGACCTGACGTTCGCGGCGCTCTCCGCCTCGATCACCGTCCCACCGGTATACGGTGTTCCGCTCCCGCAGCCCGAGGTCTTGTCGCCTCGCATGGCGGCGCTGGTCGAGCGTGCACGTGAGCACCCCGCTGGGCGCTACGCGCTCGAGCTGTTCGCCGAGCACCGGCGAGAGCCAGCCCCCAACCCGCTCTCAAAGACGGTCAAAGCGATGGCTGAGAGTGCCTAACGAAATAGGCGGTGCGGTCGGGGCGTTCATGGACCGAGCTGGGCGTCGCGGGATGGCGAAGCGCATGCTGGTGGCATGCGCGAGCCATCACGTGGCGAGACGATCGAAGATCCACGGGATCTTCGATCGGTCCAGCGCCGGATCAAGATCCCACCCACCCGCATCCGGACGTGCCGATCTTTTCGTTAGGCGCTCTAAGACGTCGGCTGTCAACGACTGACTGCGGACAGTTCCGCCGAGGAGGAGATCCATGCATGCCGTAGCGATGCACGAGACGGGAGGCCCGGACGTCCTTCGTTATGAGGAGGTGGAGCGGCCCGAGCCCGGCGAGGGGGAGGTATTGATCAGGGTCCACGCGGCCTCGGTCAACCCGATCGACTGGAAGATCCGGCAGGGGCAGAGGCCCAAGCCGCTGCCCGCGGTGCTCGGGAGCGACGTATCCGGGACGGTCGAGCTCTCGCGTGCCGAGGAGTTCGCCGCGGGAGACGAGGTGTTTGGCTTCGCCCAGAGCGGCGGCTACGCGGAGTACGCGACCGCCCCGGCGGCGATCGTCGCGCCCAAGCCGGCGGGCATCACCCACGAGCAGGCGGCTGCGCTGCCCGTCGCCGGGCTGACCGCCTGGCAGGCTCTGTTCGACCGCGGAGGTCTCAAGCGCGGCGGGAGCGCGCTGGTCGCGGGCGCCGCGGGCGGCGTCGGTCATTTCGCGGTGCAGTTCGCCAAGCATGCCGGGGCGCAGGCGGTGGGCACGGGCTCGGCGCGCAATCGCGATTTCGTGCTCGGCCTCGGCGCCGATGAGTACGTCGACTACTCAAGCCAGGACGTCGCCGAGGTCGTGCGCGATGTCGATGTCGCGTTCGACACGGTCGGCGGCGACACGACGCAGTCGCTGCTGGCCGCGGTCCGCGACGGAGGCGTTCTCGTCACAATCGCCAACGCGCCTCCCGAGCAGGCGGCCGCCGAGCGTGGCGCCCGCGCCGAGCTGCTCGTGATGAGCCCGAGCTCCGAGCAGCTGGCCCGCATCGCCGAGCTCGTGGCGGCCGGCGATGTGCACGTGGAGATCGCGGAGACCTTCTCGCTATCTGAGGTGCAGCGGGCACATACGCTCAGCGAATCTGGGCACGCCCGCGGGAAGATCATCCTCATCGTGGGCGGCTAGCGCAAGCAGTTGGCCGACTCGGTCGTAGCCGGGAGGACCGCTTTGCGGTGCCGCTCCGCTGGAGGAGACTGCATTGCGGTGCTTACTTACTCCAGCGACCCGGCCGCTGAGGACCAGATCTCATCGAAGGCGTCCTGGTCGTAGGGAACGACCCAGCACTCCGCGATCCTGCCCGCGGCGATGCGAAAGATCCCGACCGTTCCCCACGCGAACGTCTCACCGCCAAGCTCGACCTCGCCTCCGGCGAGGATCACCGTGCGCTGATCGTCCGCGAGCACGCCACGCACGTCGATCCGGAACGTCGCGTTGGCGAGCTCGCGCCTCCTGGCGAAGTAGCGCAGCACCTCATCCCGGCCTCGGTACTCGCCCGTGATCGCGTTGTGACCAGGCACGTGCCAGACCACGTCGTCGGCGAGCATCGCGCGTACCGGCGCTTGATCGCCTCCCGCGTAGAAGCGATTCTGGCGATCGTGGAAGTCGCGGACCAGTCGCGCATGCGCATGCTGATGCGGATCGGCCATCTCCTCACGGTACCTCGATGTAACGGCACACGACCCGTCCCCAACTTCAGGGGCGCTCGAGCCGTGTCGATAACCGTGCTGGGCGAATGCATCGCCCACGCCGATGAGATCTCCCGAGCAGCAATCCACCGTCTCCGCGCCGCCAACGCCAGGGCACGCCCCGGCGCCGGCGCCCGCGCCCGCGCCCGCGCCCGCGCGTATCAGCGAGCGGCGGCGTCGCCCACCTGGCGTAAAACGACGGCACAGCGTCTACATCCCACTGAAGCTGCGGGTCATCCTCACCTTCGTCGCGGGCCTGCTGTGGGTCTGCTTCTCGCTGTGGTTGTCGCGCAGCTGGATCGAAACGCTGGGGCACGACATCACGACGCCGCTTGCGATCCTCGTGATCACCGGGATCGCGCTGATCCCGGGCTACCTGAACATTCAGCTGATCAGCTCGATCCTGCTCGACATTCCGCGGCCGTTGCGCTTCGACGTCGAATTTCCGCACGTCACGCTGCTGGTCGCGGCCTACAACGAGCAGGGGTCGATCGCGGAGACGCTCGACTACGCGTTGCGAACCGACTACCCCGGCCACTTCGAGATCGTGGTCGCGGACGACGGCTCGACCGACCGCACGCGCGAGATCGTCGCCGAGTACGCCGCTCGCTATCCGTGCGTGCGGCTGCTCGCGGCTGTCCACGGCGGCAAGGCCAACACGCTCAACGCCGCGCTGGAGGGCGTGAGCACGTCACTGACCTCCACGATCGACGCCGACACGCTGCTGATGCCCTACTCGCTCAAGCATGCGGTCGCGCGCCTGCTCGCCTCGCCGCCTGACACCGTTGCCGTCGCGGGGGCGGTGCTCGTGCGCAACTCGCGCGAGAACATGCTGACGCGCGCGCAGGAGTGGGATTACTTTCTCGGGATCGCCTCCGTCAAGCGGGCACAGTCGCTGCTGCAGGGGACGCTCGTCGCGCAGGGCGCGTTCAGCGTCTATGACACGACCGCGCTGAAGCTCGTCGGCGGCTGGCCGAACCGGATCGGCGAGGACATCGTGCTGACCTGGCGGATGCTGCTGCAGGGCGGACGCAGCGTGTTCGAGCCGACCGCGGTCGCGTTCACCGAGGCGCCCGCGGACTGGCTCGCGTTCGCGCGCCAGCGCCGGCGCTGGGCGCGCGGGATGATCGAGGGACTGCGCGACCACGGCTTCGGCATGGTCAAGCAGATGAATTTCTACTCCCACTCGGTCGCCGGCAACTTCCTGTTCCCGTTCCTCGACGCGAGCTTCACGCTCGCGTTCATCCCCGGCGTCGTGCTGGCCGCGACGGGCAACTTCGCGATCGTCGGGCCGATGACCGTGATGGTGATGCCGCTCAACGCCCTGCTCGGCAGCGTCATGTTCTTTCATCAGCGCCACGTCTTTCAGAGCGTGAACCTGCGCGTGCGCAAGAACAAGCGCGGGCTGCTGTTCTACTTCTTCTGCTACCAGTTCATGATGTCGCCGATCTCGCTCGCCGGCTATCTGCTCGAGGCCACCCGCGCACGCCGCGCCTGGTAGCCCTACGCGCGCCTACGCGCGGTAGGGGTCGATCACTTTGTGATCACAGCCGACCAGCTTCCAGGGGCGGTTCTGCGGCAGATAGCGCATCACGAAGGTCTTCAGCCCCGGACCGTCGCAGAACACGACGCCGTGACCGTAGACCAGCGCGAGGTGGTCGTTGCCACCGCCGGTCCAGATTTCGTTGTATCCATGGCTCGAGTAGATCCAATCGTTGCCAGACCCACCATGGAGCCGATCGACCTGGCTTTCGGATTGGCCTCCGGGGTGATAGTCCCCCCAGATCACATCTCCGTCATCGCCCCCAAAGATCGTGTCGTTGCCGTACCCACCGAGCAGCCAGTTGTGCACGTGCTCGAGACCGACGAGCGTGTGACTGCGCCCAGCAGGGCCCTTGTCCATCTTCAGGCATTCCTCTGCTGGCCAGCCCGCATGATTCGCCTCCGCGACCCTCGCCCGCGGCATCGCGGCGGTGCGGGCCGCTTCTTCGCGCGCGGGACAGAACGCCACGTATAGTCCACGATCGTCGTCCCGTGCGTCCCGCGCTGTTAGGGCTGAAGCTTCGGTCGAGGATCGCGGCGCCGCCGCTGCCCACGCTCCACCCAACGCCGTCGCGCAGCAGCAGCAGAGCGCCAGCATCGCCGGCACCCACCGGCATGGTGCTCTGTGAGTAGGCCGGAGCATGTACATCCAGGCTAGCGAGCGCCGAGCGCGTACCGTGCCTATCACTCCCAGCGGGAGGCATCTCGGCTCCCGGTTTTGTGACCGCCTCAGCAGAGTTGACGTAGACTCGCGTCACTGATGAACACGCTCAGTGCGAACACGGGATGGGAGCGTCTCTTCTGGCTCGTATTCGAGCGCTCGACAAACTCGATCGCCCTGCTCGACGACCAGCGCGGCATCGTTGAGGTCAACGATGCCGCGGTCGCGCTTCTTGGCGGGACCCGCCAAGAACTGACTGGCACGTCGATGGCTGACCTGATCAAGCCCGCGGAGCGGTCTGTGGCGGCGAGCGAGTGGGAGGCGTTC